>SXGR01543591.1_pt1 | contig 35470 bp, 33 predicted proteins | sample 3174711 | NCBI WGS metagenome assembly SXGR01 (sample SAMN11356860, study PRJNA531348) | freshwater metagenome | isolation source: freshwater sample F1-60 | place: China: Fuxian Lake, Yuxi | collected 2017-12-25 | reverse complement strand
GAGGGTCGCTGGTTCAAGTCCAGCAGGGGGAGCTGATATAAAAGTAAAAGGGTTATACTTGCATAGTGTAACCTTTTTGTATTAGAAGCCAAAGCATGAAAAAAATATTAGTACTTTGTACTGGAAACTCTTGCCGGAGTCAAATTGCGCATGGTTATTTACAACATATTGGACTTAATAAGGTAGAAGTATATAGTGCCGGTGTTGAAACACATGGAGTTAATCCGATGGCAATCGCAACTATGAAGAATGATGGTATTGATATTTCTAACCATACATCAAATAATATAGCAGAGTATCAACATAAAGAATTTGACTACGTCATTTCTGTCTGTGACAATGCAAAGGAAAGATGTCCAATTTTTCCAGGAAAGGCTATCAAACTACATCATAATTTTCCAGATCCCGCCAAAGCAAAAGGAAATGAACAAGAAATAGAAAACGAATTCAAACGTATTAGAGAAATGATTAAAAATTACTGCCACCAATTCATAAAGGAAAATATAGAATAAACCGAATCCATATCTTGGATTTAAGTAATTTACGACGCATGAATTCGGTTCGTCACTTTTTAAATAAATACAAAAAAGAAATATTTGTAGGATTGATTGTTTTTTTATTTCTTCTCTTCAGAGATTTATTTAGATCGCTTCGTTAGTGGCAATCCTTTTATAGACTCATCAATTTGTCCATTGTTATAGACTAAATGACCATTTACAAATGTATGCGTAACCTTTGAGTGAAATGTGGTTCCTAGTAAAGGAGTCCAAGCACATTTAGACAAAACACATTCGTTAGTAACCGTCCACGCGGCGTTCAAATCAACGATCACTAAATCGGCGTAATATCCCTCACGAATAAAGCCCCTATTCTGTATCCCATAAAGTATAGCTGGATTATGAGACATTTTCTGAATAATCTTTTCAAGCGTAATCATACCTCTCCGATAAAACTCAAGCATAATATTCAATGAAAACTGAATAATGGGCGCACCTGACATGGCTTTAAAATAAGACTGCTGCTTCTCCGCTAGTGTATGCGGCGCATGATCTGTTGTAACAATATCAATTCTGTCATCTACTAAAGCTTGCAGCAAACCAATTTTATCTTTCTCAGTTTTGATGGCGGGATTCCATTTAATTAAAGTGCCTAAACGCGCATAATCCTTATCTGAAAACCATAAATGGTGTACGGACACTTCCGTTGTAATATTTTTTTCTTCAAGCGGAATATCATTTCTAAATAAATGCGTCTCTGCCTCCGTAGTCAGATGCAAAATATGAAGTCGAGCATTATACTTATTGGCAATAGCGATAGCATTTTTAGTAGCCTCATAACAGGCCTTTTCGCTACGAATCAAAGGATGAAACTCTACTGGCACGTCTTCCCCATATTTCTCTCGATAAATGCTTTCGTTTGCTTCAACTAGTTGCTCTTTCTCGGAATGAATTGCCACAATTGATTTACAATTTGCAAGAAGTCTTTCTAAGATCGCTGGATTATCAGCAAGTAGATTACCCTTTTTGGTAAAATAGAGACCATCATCTGAAACGGCTAATAAACTAGAGGTATCCAGCTTTAATATTTCTTCCAGATTATCGCCATTAACCCCTAGGAAAAAGCCATAGTTTACAATTGACTTAGCGCTAGCTAATTTATTCTTTTCCTCAAGCGTTGTCAGGTTCAAGACATTGGGAACAGTATTTGGCATGTCGATAAAAGAGGTGATGCCACCTGCCACTGCGGCTCGGCTTTCACTTGTGAAATCAGCTTTATGCGTAAGGCCCGGCTCACGAAAATGCACCTGACCATCAATAATACCCGGAATCAAATACTTTCCTGTTCCGTCAATTACTGTAGCTAAATCAGCAGGAATCTGTTGGCCAATCGATAAAATATATGAGTCTTCAATTAATACATCCCCACAAGTAATAGTTCCTTCGTTTACAATTCGGATATTTTTAATTAATGTTCTTTTTGCCATAAATATTGATACAAAATATTAAATATCATATAAAGGATTAATCCAGGCTAGCGTTTTCGGGTGTCAATGATGTATTGGATTTTCCATCCCCTGGATGACTTTACCATGCAAAAAGCATTTACACCACTATGGCTAAAAGTATCATTATAATAAAATTGATACGGAGTCCAAACAAATGCCATGGGCGAATCGATTTTAATATCACCATATTCGATTATTTCATTTAACGCACCCTTTTTTTGTTTACCGACTAAGGATGCAAAATTGCTAACCGCTTCCTGTCGGACACTCGCTTGATTCTCTTTATTGGTAATAATAGTCTGCATGATTGCCTCTTCCATAAACACTGCTGCAACAGCTATAGAATCAGCCTCCCGCATTCCCTTAAATAATTGATTAATCACCCCCTTAATTTCCTCCTGCGGATCTTGTGCGTTTATCGGACCCATGATGAAGAAAAAGAGAAAAAATAAATTATACCTCATAGTTAGCATGATTAATAAGGGCGACTCAGATCGCGCAAATGAGAAACGTGCGAAGCAATCGCTAATCGAACTTTGGGGTATTCGATATATGGGATTTGAAATTGAACGCAGGTATCACGTATTATTTTACTAATAGCAGGATAATGTATATGAGAAATTCGAGGGAAAAGATGATGCTCAATTTGAAAATTCAAACCCCCTAACCACCAAGAAATAAATCGATTATGGGTGGCAAAATTTGCTGTCGTCTTCAATTGATGTATAGCCCACTCTTCCTCAACGGGCATTGTTTTCTTGTCAGAGGAAATAAATGAAGTGTCTTCTACCGTATGCGCCAATTGAAATACAATACTTAATATAAAGCCTGTAAATAAACCAAATGCTAAAAAACCAAACAACCACGCTTTGAAACCTAAAACAGAGATCGGAATAATTATAAAAAAGAGAAAGTGCATTGACTTAAAAAACCAAAAAGAGAGATGATCCTGTATTTTCATGGGTTTTAAAGGAACTTCTCCAATCTTCTTTGTAAAGTATTTTTTATAGTCAGTGAAAAATATCCACCATAAGTAAAGTAAAGAATAGGCGGCCCAAAAATACCAATGCTGAAAACGATGTATTTTATAATGGGTTTGCGAATCGCACAAGCGCAAGAGCGGCCTTGCTTCAATATCATCATCCACGCCATCAATAGTTGTATAGGTATGGTGGATAATGTTATGCTTGGTCTTCCACATAAAATTATTAGCCCCCAACATATTTAAGGTGAGCCCAGCTAACTTATTGACCCAATTCCGGCTACTGAATGAACCGTGAATACCATCATGCATAATATTAAAGCCAACAGCAGCCGTAAGACCTCCGAGCAATAAACACTCTACGATTGCCCAAAATGCAGGGGGTGTGAAAAAAACCAGATGAATATATACTGTCACATAGCTGGCTAATAGAAGTAGTGCCTTGCTATACAGCTTCCAATTACCGGTGCTTTTCAATTGATTAGATTCAAAATAGTCGGTAATACGCTTTTTAAGCTCCGCATGAAAAGACTGCGCCATATTATCGTTTAAACCGGGCGCTTGTATTGTTTTACTGCCCTTGAACTTGGGTAGTTGCATTTTGAAAAGGTTGATTCTTATAAAGATACTTCTTATAATGCTATGAAAATGCTAAGATTAAATTATTATTAATTCTACAAACTTACAGGCATTTCAAAAGCACCTAACCCCTGTTAAACATACTTTTGTGAAAAATAAACTCATTATGAAAAAGATTGCTTTAATAATCGCTGCACTGTTTACGATCGGAACTGCTACTACACAAGTGGTACTAAAAAACAAACAATACAAAAACAAAAACAAAGACCGATTTACTGTTGAAGAGAACGTTGTCTACTACGACGGCAAAGCTTTAGCAAAATACCAGGCAAAAACATATTCATTGGACAACGGCGAATTAGTTGAAGAGTATAACTTGCAAATGGTCGATAATAAAGTTGATAACAAACAAATCATAGGCGATCTTATCGATTTTGTTTCAGACAGACATAAAGGTGCGGAAGTTGAGGTTGAAATTGACGCTAACGGCAGCGAGTTTAAACTATAACCAATTTAATTGTTCGAGTAAAAACGGCACAAGAAGCCGATAGAGGGTGGATGTTCATACTGAATGTCCACCCTTTTTACATAAAAAAGTAAAAAAAGATAATTAGTTGCATTCGGCGCAAGCCCTCGGATCTCCCAATTTGACGACCCGACCCATCATAGATTCGATCTCCTTCGATACGACCAATCTGGCGTCCACTTCCATCATATAACCGCTCTCCTTCAAAACGGCCCATTTGTCGGCCAGACCCATCATAGATTCTTTCACTATCAATTCTGCCGATTTGTCTTCCAGATCCGTCATAGATACGCTGTGACTCGACACGCCCAATTTGACTACCACTAGCACTATAATATCGTTCTCCATCTACACGCCCAATTTGGCTTCCCGATCCATCATATAAACGCTGTGACATACACAATAATGAATTAAATATTAGACAAAGAAGGAGTAGAAAATTCCTAACCATAATTAAAGCAGTTAGTTAAGTTAATTAGTTTTTGTAAATTTCAAGTTACGAAATCCCTTCTATGATAAGATTTTTTCAAGTTCGATATTTTAATGTGCTATTTCTTTTTCTGACACTCTACATTAACTATGCATCAGTAACTGGGGGATTAGGAGGAAAGTCCATCCGGGAATTATCAGACAAATACGATAATTTATTTACGCCTGCCCCGCAGACGTTTGGAATTTGGAGTGTAATTTATTTGTTATTGCTTATTACTACAATTCGATCAATTGTTGTGCAGCAAAATAGCTCAACTAGCAGTCCTTATTTATTCATACTAAGTTGTCTTTTAAATGGAGCATGGATAGTGGCCTGGCAGCTTGAATTTATGTCTCTATCCCTAATCATCATGCTAGGTCTACTATTTGTACTTGCCAAAATAACCCTGCACCAGCACCTACAAACGCCACCTATTGAAAAAATAGCCTTTGGGATTTATTTGGGATGGATCTGTATCGCAACAATTGCCAATACCACAACCCAGCTAGTTGCATTAGATTTATCGATATCGCTTGAATTACAGCGACAGATAACACAAGTCATCATTGTAATAGGCATGGGAATAACTTTATGGGTTGCATTCACGCTTAAAAACTGGGCAATTCTACTCTCCGTAGTTTGGGCATTCTATGGAATTTACACTAAGAGAATTACAGATCAACCAACCATTGCTATCGTTGCAGCTGGCAGTGCAATATTTATTGCACTAACTTCAACCCTGCAGTTGATAAAAACTAAACAGAAATAGTATTTTGCTTTTGGAACCACCCCATAACTGAGCGCCGACCATTTATCATTTTATTTTGCTCAAGCCGGGATAATAAAGGAGTTTTGCACCCGCATGCATAAAGTAATCTATCTCTCCCTTCTCCTCTTACTAATCCCTGTACTTGCAAATACGCAGCAAGGAATACTTCTCCGTAAAGCAGCGGCAGTCCGTACTGCACAGGCGCCAAAAATAGATGGCAAAATTGCAGATTCAGTATGGCAACAAGCCACTCCACTTACTGATTTTATTATCAATTCTCCAGACTTTGGAAAACCATCAAAACTTAATACTAAAGTTTGGGTTCTCTACGATGATGTTGCCTTGTACATCGCAGCTAAACTAGAGGACGATCCCAAACTGATTCGAAAGCAACTAACGGCCCGGGATGGAGAACAACGACAGGATGTAGACTATTTTGCAGCGTATATAGATACCTATAACGATAATCAAAATGGTTTTCAGTTTGCAGTAACCAGCCGAAATGTGCAATCAGATGGAAGACTCTCCCCCTCCATGCAAAGCCAATTTGGACCTCCGAGCGATTATAGTTGGGATGCAGTTTGGGAGAGCAATGTTCAATTTACTTCTGATGGCTGGACACTTGAAATGCGAATTCCATACATCTCATTACGGTTTTCTAAAGCAATTGAACAATCCTGGGGAATCAATTTTCAACGCTTTAGCAGAAGACTGAATGAAAGCAGTTACTGGAATTCTATTGATCCAAATGAAGCAGGCTTTGTAAATCAATTTGGAGATTTAATAGGAATCAGTGGGATTGAGCCACCCCTTCGCCTTTCCGTTTTACCCTACGTAACGGCAGGTTTTAGAAATACGCCTACTACTAAAGGAATTGTAAAAGAAACACTTCGGAACGGAGGTATGGATTTGAAGTGGGGAGTAAACGAGAGTTTTACATTAGATGCAACCCTTGTACCTGATTTTGGACAAGTAATTTCAGACAATGTTATCCTGAATCTTTCTCCATTCGAAGTACGTTTTCAAGAAAATAGACCTTTCTTCACAGAGGGGACAGAACTATTTAATAAAGCGGGACTATTTTACAGTAGACGAATTGGTCTTACACCACGTGGTTATTGGGGAATAAAAAATAAAGTGGCCAATGATCCCAACTTAAAAATTATCAACAACCCAGGTGTAACACAATTAATAAACGCTTCCAAATTTTCTGGACGGAATAAAAAGAATTTGGGCATCGCCGTATTTAATGCGGTGAGTGCGCCCATGTTTGCAACAATTGAAAATACATTAACAGGTAAAAGAGAAAATATTGAAACAGAGCCTCTGACTAACTACAATCTAATTGTATTAGACCAGGCACTCAAAGGACGTTCGTCTGTAACTTTTACTAATACTAATGTAGTACGAAGCGGAACAGCACGCGATGCGAATGTTTCCGCGTTGGACTTTGCCTTATTTGATAAGAATAATCGCTACTCCATAGCTGGAACAGCACGTTACAGCACCATTAAAAGCCAGGATCCTTATGATGGTTTTACTACTCGATTGAGTTTTAGGAAAGTAAGCGGTAAAGTACAGTTCAGTTTGACAGAAAGTATTGAATCAGATCGCTATGATCCGAATGACCTCGGGTTTTTACAAGCTCCTAACGAAGTCAATACCATTTTAAATGCCAGCTATAATCAATTCACTCCTACAAAAAAATTCTTGAGTTACCGATATAGTATTAAAGCTTCGAATTCATATTTATACAAACCATTTGCATGGCGCGAAGTAAATATTGGAGCATCTGCCTTTTATTTCCTACGAAATTTCTGGGATATCAGTTTTAATTATGAAGCAAAACCTACTTGGCAAAACGACTTTTTTGAACTGCGCACTCCGGGGAGAGTAGTACGATCGATGCCTTGGCACTATGTAGGATTTTCAGGTAGCACAGATAGTCGAAAAAAGTTTTTTATCAGCGCGGAGGGCGGCTATGCAACAACTCCTGCATTCGACAATGCTGAGTTTGTTCGATACGAATTTTCATTTCGTTATCGATTCAATGATTGGTTTAGTCTCACACTCGGCAGTGAAGGAAGTCGGGATATGGGTAATGTTGGCTATGCTTTTCGTCGAGAAACAAATGGAGAACCTATTATTGGTTGGCGTGATGTTTATCAACATACCACGCTCTTGACTGGTCTGCTAAATTTTACACCCCGCATGTTCCTTACACTAAGGGCTAGGCACTATTGGAGTCAAGTTACTTATGAAAAATTCTTTAATGTAGATGCAAAGGGATATTGGATAAGCCGACCCTTTATTGCAGGAGTGGATAATAATTACAATGCATACAACCTAGATGTATTCTATACCTGGGACTTTATGTATGGCAGCAGATTGATTATTGGCTGGAAAAACTGGATGCCCCTGGATTACACCATTGATGGAAGTCGTTTTCAGACATATGGTAAAAATTTAGGACAGGTATTTAATATACAACAGGGAAAAGAGTTGACTGCAAGACTTATTTATTTCCTGGATTACCAGAAATTAAAAAAGAGAAATAAGTCTCAATTGGCGCAATAGTCATTAAAAATTTCGGTAGGCCCCACTTAAGTAAATGTTTGCCTCAGATTCTGTAAATGCCGATTGTTCTTTATCATAATGAAGGGTCTTGCCAGGAAATCTTCCAGCTATAACACCCAATAAAATAGTTTCAGTCAATTGCGCCGCATAAGTAAATGGAGCAGAACAACTAGCCTTCCCCAAACACGCATTGATAAACTCATGGTAGTGAAGTGGCGACTCTTTGCCATAATCACGAATGGGTTGACCTAAACTGCCTTCCGGATCAAACTGCTTAATATCATACTCGGCAATTGAATTGTCAACCAATAAGCGAGGCAATTGCATAAAGTGCGGTAATAATAACCGCTTTCCATTTTCTCCAACGAAAATAGCTCCCTGATCAGGAAGTGAAACTCCGAGAGGCAGTTTTAATTCAGGTGAATCAGCAGGTCCTTCTACCCCATCATACCAAACCCATTCAAAGACCGGTGTTGTGTAGGCAGTTCCTTCAAAAGTGTAGTGCACGATATTTCGCTCTGGATATCCAAAGCCAGTAGCAGAACGGCAGTTATTGACAATGGTACTGGGCACACCCAGTTCCAATGCGTTGTAGGGCGTATCAAAAATATGAACCCCCATATCGCCCAATGTGGCACACCCATAGTCAACCAGCTTTCTCCAATTACCAGGATGGTAATAGCCTTTTTTATAAGGTCGTTCGGGAGAAGTACCCAGCCACAAATTCCAATCTAACGTGGATGGTATAGTATCGCTTCCCTCTGGAGCTATGCCATTATAGCCCCAGTTTTTGTTGGACCAGGCAATCACTTTACTCACTTTCCCAATCAATCCACCTCGTATCAACTGTGTTGCTAATTTGTAGTCATAAAAAGAATGTACCTGAATTCCCATTTGTGTAACAAGTCTCTTTTTCTCAGCAACACGGCGCATTTCTCTTGATTCAGACACATAATGCGTCAAAGGCTTTTGACAGTATACGGCTTTCCCATGTTTCATCGCCAAAAGCGATGCGGGTGCGTGGGTATGATCAGGAGTAGAAACAACTACTGCATCAATTTTCCGGTGAATCTTTTTAAAGAGTAATCGATAATCACTAAATACTTTGGCATTCGGGAAAAGCTTTTGTGCAGCAGCTAAATAATTTTGATCTACATCACATAAGGCAACTACTTCAACCTGCGGATGAGAGGCAATTGCTTTCAAATCTTCCATTCCCATATTCCCTACACCAATATGTGCAGTACGAATAACAGATTTACCCGCTCCGCTTGACCAACTTGACAGCGGCAAAAAAGAGGCACCAAGCGCCATAGTTGATATTTTTACGAACTCTCGTTTATGCATATTAAAGGGGCTTAATTCGAATATTTCTAAACCATAAAGAACTTCCGTGATCTTGAAATCCAATATATCCTTTCTTGAATTTACCATAATCGGGAGATAACCCCCACTTTCCACTTGACTTTTTAGCTACCCAATCAGCAGACCAGGGAGCAAATCGTACAATCAATTTTCCATTTAACCAGTGCTGGACTTCCTTCTCTGTAAAAATAATTCGTGTTTCATTCCATTCCCCGGCAGGTCGCGTAGCTTTTTGTGTAGCATCAGGTGGATACATTGCGTAATCAGCACCGGTGGACTGCAAGGGTTGCAGTTTATGTGGATCTATGACTACTCCAATACTTTTATTATAAGCGGTAATATCATGAAAATCGGTATAGTGTTCGTCATCAATTAATTGATACTCGGGTGCCACTTCGGGTATACCTCTATACCCTTCCGCAATATGATAGAAAATTCCGCTATTCCCACCAGGTGGAATTTTCCATTCTACCACTAATTCAAAATTATCGAACTCCTGAGCACCATATATGATATCACGACTTCCTTTATAATCATAATCTTTTTCCAAAATCATTTTTGTGCTAAAAGTCATTTCCCCATTCACAACGCCCCAACCTGGAGGCAGAGCCTTTCCATTGTAAGCGCGCCATCCCTCTAAAGCCTTTCCATCAAATAGTTGAATCCATTGATTACTGGTTGCATTTTTTTTAGAAGTATGGCAACTGGTAATCAATAAAAAAAGGATAAATAGCAGAGCAATTCGATTCATATTACAATTCTTTTATTTTCAAATTACGCCAACGAACTTTAATACCTCCACCGGAGTGTATTTGCAGAGCAATCCCTCCTTCGCCAGCTGCGATTTTATCATCCTGGAGTTGTATCATCTCATGGCCGTTTAAAAACGTAGTAACCTTATTTCCTATTACCTGAATCTTAAGGCGATTCCATGCACCCATTTTTAAATACTTTTCTTTTTCTGGTACTGGTTTAATCAACCAACCACGTCCATACGATTCATAAATTCCACCTGTGTGTTGTCCGATAGGCGCTACTTCCACCTGCCATCCTTTAATGATTGTTCCATTCACAGAAGAACGAAAAAATACGCCACTATTACCATTAGCCTCCTGCTTGAATTCTAGTTTCAGAACAAAGTCCTTGTAGTACTTTAAAGTTGACAGATATCCATATTCTTTATCTGGCCCGCTTTCACAGATTAATTCTCCATTTTCTACGTACCACTTTTCGGTTCCATGAATCTGCCAACCTGAAATATTCTTTCCATTAAACAAGCTAGATTGAGCTGCAACAGAGGATAGTGTCAGCCACATCGCTAAAGAAAATAGAAAATGAACCGGGATTTTTTTCATAAAAGAAAGTTAAGGAAAGATTTTAGAGTAAATATGTAACTTTACGCCTTAAACTAAAGTATTTAAAAAGGGTCTGACTCTCTATAAAATGTAAGCATGAAACCAATTACCCTTCTGCCAACTCTTTTTATAGCAGCAATTCTAACAATCAACGGCCTTGGCTGCAAAAAAAATAATAGTTCAGAGGAGTCCTACTTGGCTATCAAAACCAAGTTTGGGTCTCGAATAGATCCTGCTAATCTCGCCAATTATGCTAGTCAAGGCAAACCTGCTTATATTCTGAAAGACAACACTGCCGGCAATAATATTACCAACGCAAAAGCTACACTGGGCAGGGTTTTATTTTACGATAAGCAGCTAAGTATAAATAATACTGTTTCATGTGGAAGTTGTCATCTCCAAAAGTTTGCTTTTGGAGACACCGCATTAGCAAGCCTAGGAGTTGAGAACGGAAGAACAGGAAGGCACTCGATGCGATTAATTAATGCCCGCTTCAGCAACGAAGCCAAATTTTTCTGGGACGAGAGAGCCGCTACGCTAGAACAGCAAACTACAAAACCTATTCAAGATCATGCAGAAATGGGATTTAGTGGTCAAAATGGACGTCCTACTTTATCGACCTTATTGACAAAACTGCAAAATCTTGACTATTATAAAGAACTTTTTCAATTCGTATACGGCAACCAAACTATTACAGAATCAAGGCTACAAGAGTGCCTCTCACAATTTGTCCGCAGCATTCAATCATTTGACTCCAAGTATGATGTAGGAAGAGCACAAGTAGCGCAAGAACAACAAGCATTTCCCAATTTTACACAGCAAGAGAATATGGGGAAAAATATGTTTTTGATACCCCCACAATTTAATGCTTCCGGGGTACGCACTGGAGGAGGTTTAGGATGTGCGGGTTGTCATGCAGCTCCCGAATTTGATATTGATCCCAATACAGGTAATAATGGTATTATTGGTAATTTAAATGCACCAGGTATTGATATTAATAATACCAGGGCTCCTTCACTTCGGGATTTAGTGGGAACGGATGGGCAGCCTAATGGACCCATGATGCATACAGGAGGAATCCGAACATTACAAGCAGCTATTGGTCATTATGGGCAAATCAATCTTGCGCCTGGTAATACAAGATTGGATCCTCGCTTGCGGCCAAATGGCTTTGGCCAAAATTTGAATCTGAATCAACAAGAAGTAGATGCAGTAATTGCATTTCTAAAAACACTAACGGGTTCAGCTGTATATACAGATCAAAAATGGGCGGACCCATTCCTGTAAACGCTAAAAGAAAATAATCAATTCAATGAGCAATTTGCGTCTGGTTCAGATTAGCTTACTAGTTCGTGAATACGACGAAGCCATTCACTATTATACGAACGTACTCGGCTTTCAGTTAATAGAGGACACGATGTTATCCGCAACAAAGCGCTGGGTAGTTGTTTCTCCCGGTATAACACAGGCTTCACTTTTGTTAGCAAAGGCAGCCACGCTTGAACAGGAAAAAGCGGTAGGCAATCAAACAGGGGGACGTGTATTTCTATTCTTACACACTGATAATTTTGAAAGCACTTATCAGCAATACATAGACAAAGGAGTTAGTTTTACAGAAGAGCCCCGAACAGAAAAATTTGGCAAAGTTTGTGTTTTCAAAGATTTATATGGGAACTTGTGGGACCTAATTGAACCATTTAATCAGTAAATAAAAAACATGAAAACTATTTTAACGCTAGCAAGCCTATTGATTGGACTTTGGTACCAAGCACAGGAGCAACCCGCAAAACAACAATTAGATAAAAAGAAAAAAATCTATGAGGTGCTAGCCAGTTGTGGCACCTGTAATTTTAAAATGAAAGCGGAAGGCTGTCCACTTGCCATAAAATATGATGATAAATATTATTTAGTTGAAGGAACATCTTTAGACGATCATGGTGATGCACATGCTGATGATGGATTTTGTAATGCTATAAAAAAAGCTAAAGTGCAGGGTAAATTTGAGGGAGATCGATTTAAATCGACCTATTTTGAAATCAGTAAAGTCGATACTTCTAAAAAGCAGTAGCTCCCTTTTAAACAGCTAATGAAAGCGCCATCATTTATTGAAATTGCTGAGGCCTATTTAGTAGGAAAGCAACTCGAAATGTCATTGCAACAAAATCGGACCGCTGAGCTTTGGGGATCATTTGGACCACTGATCAAAGCAATACCAAACCGACTCGATTCTTTTCGCTATTCACTACAAGAGTACCCGCCACACTATTTTGATCAATTCAATCCCACTCTTCCTTTTAAAAAATGGGCATTGGTAGCTGTAAAAAATCATAGCAGCATTCCGGAAACCTGTCATGGCTTTATATTACCGGGAGGGCTCTACGCTGTATTTCACCTTAAGGGAAATGATACTCAAATTTTTCAATACATCTATAGCAGTTGGCTGCCAAGCTCAGGATACGTGCTCGATCATAGACCGCATTTTGAACTATTAGGTGATAAATATAAAAATGGTGACCCTACATCAGAGGAAGACATCTATATTCCGGTTCGGAAAATATAATTAGACTAGCGGCCCGTCTTAAGGACTTCTACCACGCGTTTCATCTCCTCCGTTGTTCCTACGCTCAACCGAAGCCAGGTGCTCTTTTCCTCAAAAGAACGAGCTCCCACTATTTGATGAGACTGTAAAAAGTTCGGTATCGGTTTTGAATAAGCAGCCCCATCAAAATAAACAAAGCTGGTAACGGAGGGGATAAAGGGTATTGTTAAATCAGTCAGCCCATTACAGAAAATTTCTTTTGCTTTATGATTTTCGGCTTTGCAGAAAGCAACAAATGCGTGATCGTCCATAGCAGCGAGTGCACCACGCATAGAAACTGCAGAGGGGCCCGCGTTTGCCCAAGCTTGTAACTCATTCAAACTTCGAATAAGAGCAGGTTGTGCTAGTAAGTAGCCAACACGAGCACCTGCCATTCCGTATACTTTTGAAAATGTTTTTGCAATAATCAAATTAGGCTGCTGGTTGACCATATGAGCCAAGGAGGCTGTATCATAATAGTCAGTATAGGCTTCATCCACTAAAACTACACAAGACTTGCAGGCTTGCTCAATAAACATTTCCAACGTTTTTTTATCATGAGCGGTACCTGTTGGATTATTAGGGTTACATAAATAAACCAGACGCGTTTCATTATTAATACTAGCTAGCATTCGCTCCAGATCATTGTGCTTTGTAGGAGTTAATGGAATCAACTGCGTGGCCAATCCCATTTTCCGTGCAGCGGGCATCCATAATTTAAAAGTAGGCTCTGAAGCAATCACATGCCCTTTTTGATAAGAAGCCCATAAGCAAACAAGTCCCAACAATTCAGAGGAACCAGCTCCTAACGTAATATGATCACGCGAATGATTCGTTAGCTTAGCAATCCGCTCACGCAATAATCCATTCATATCCCATTGATAGCGATTAGAAATGGCTACCGCCTCCTGCATGGCAGTTTTGGCAAGAGGAGAAGGGCCATGCGGATTTTCGTTTGCCCGCAAAATAATGGGCAACCCATTTTCTGTACAAGGCAGCCCTGTAGTCAAGCTTAAAGGAGCAGCTATTAAATCACGAGCCATTGAAAAAGAAAGCATTGCAAATGCAGATTTCTTTAATAACTGTCTTCGTTGCATAAAACCGGTATTAGTAGGCTTAAATTTAGCTAACTTTCCATAAGAAATTAGCAAGATGAGTATGAAAAAATTCGGACCAACAAAACACGCTTTAGCCAGTCTTTTGATGGTTCTTACACTGACAGGACTTTTAACTAGTCCAGGATGCAAGAAAGAAGAAGGGCGTGCAGACTTCGAATTGATCCAGGACGAGATTATAACTCCCAATTGTGCATTTAGTGGATGTCATGCTTCCACGAACGATGCAACCTATACACAACATAAGTTAGTATTATCGGCAGGAAGCAGTTATGATGCGCTCATGAATAAGTCTCCACAACATCCCACCGCGCTTAGCAATGGATGGCTTTTGGTAAAACCTGGAGAGGTAGATAAGAGTTTTTTATTTCATAAAATAACCTGCGAATCAGGTCATCATTCAGGCAATATTGGAGCTCCCATGCCAATGGGAGGAAAGGTATTAAGTAGAGGACAGGTAGAATTTATCAAAAGATGGATCATTGCGGGCGCCAGCAAAACCAGTTCAGCAGTAGATGATGCAATTTTAAAAGACAGTGCCGCCTGCCAGCTGACAGTTGAACCACTTCCCCCTCCTGCACCTGGTACAGGATTTCAAATGACCATCGACCCATTTGAAATTCCCAAAAATTTTGAACGCGAAATCTTTGTAAGAAAAAATACGCCGAATAGTGATACGTTGTTTGTAAATCGAATTCAACTTAGAGGAGCTTCAAATAGTCACCACTTTGTAGCTTATACATTCAGAAATGAAAATTTACTTCCGCCACTCAATACACTGAGAGATTTACGCGATCCAGTAACAGGTGTATTAAATCAATCAACGGTCCTACAAATGCAGAATCACATCTTTCTGGGAGGAGGCACCGATGTAAACACAGATGTTACATTACCTGCAGGAACTGCAATTAAGATCAAACCGAATCTTCCGATTGACCTGAACTCGCATTACTTTAACTTCACGAATTTGGTATTACAAGGTAGGAATTATGTGAACTTTTATACGGTTCCACGTTCGTCAGTACAATATGAAGTAAAGATGCTTGATTTAAATAATCTTGAAATTTATATCCCCCCATTCACTAGGAGAACTATCACAAAGAATTTTACATTCCCAACTCTCACCCGTGTAGTAATGCTGACCTCACATTTTCATAAGTACGGAGAAAAATTTGTAATCAAGATCTTTGGTGGTCCTCGCAATGGAGAAATTATTTATACCAATACGGACTGGGAGCATCCACTCACAAAATCCTTTAGTACGCCTATTATTCTACAGCCTGGAGAAGGGCTAACATCAGAAGTAACATACTATAATACCAGCTCTGTAGCGGTTGGATTTGGCTTAACCAGTCAGGACGAGATGAACATTATTTTTGGCTATTACTACTAATACCATGTGGACAGAAACAAATAATCAGCTCTATCAAAAATTCGTTTTCTCAGATTTTAAGGAGGCCTTTGGTTTTATGACCCGGGTTGCGTTGGTTGCTGAAAAAATGGATCACCACCCTACGTGGACTAATGTTTGGAATACGGTAGAAATTTGGTTAAGCACGCATGATGCCGGAAACATAATTACTGAAAAAGACAAACAACTGGCTAGTGCAATTGACAAGATGCTAAAAAATAGCAATTAAAATCTTCTTGTATGGGAAACGCTCCCCGCCGTAAATTTTTACAACGGCTTAGTCTTCTCTCCGCTTCCACATTGATTGGAGGTCTTGCACCCAGAACATGGGCTGCCGATCTGGATACAGCACTAACTAATGCGCAATCCCTTTCGGCTGATCAATTAGCGAGCGAAGAGGACTTTTGGTACTTTATCCAACAATCGTTTACTGTTTCCTCAGGTCTTATCAATTTAAATAATGGAGGAGTAAGTCCTGCACCACGTTCAGTCCAAGAAGCCATGAAACGCTATTATGACTACTCAAATGAAGCGCCTACCTATTACATGTGGCGAATCTTGGACCAGGGACGCGAGCCGCTAAGAAAAAGACTAGCAGAATTGGCGGGCTGTAGTAAAGAGGAAATCGCAATAAACAGAAACTCCTCTGAAGGTTTAGAAACAGTCATTTTTGGATTAACCCTTGAAAAAGGAGATGAAATTGTTGCAGCCCGACAAGACTATCCCAATATGGTCAATGCCTATAAGCAGCGCGAGGAACGGGATGGTATAAAAATGGTTTGGATTAGCTTGGAATTACCCAGCGAAGATGAGGACTATATGGTCAGACAATATGTTAATGCATTTACCAGTCGTACTAAAGTAGTTCATATCACACACGTAATTAACTGGAATGGTCAAATTATCCCTGTTAAAAAAATTGCAGATGAAGCACACCGTCGCGGTATTAAAGTAATTGTAGATGGTGCTCATAGCTTTGCTCATTTTGATTTCAAAATACCTGAATTAGGAGCTGATTATTTTGCGACTAGTTTACATAAGTGGCTTTACGCCCCTATAGGTTCTGGGATGCTCTATATAAAAAAAGAACATATTGCTTCCCTCTACCCACTTTTTGCAGCCGGACAGCCAAAAGAGGATAATATTCGGAAGTTTGAAGCATTAGGTACCCGACCATTTTTTATTGAACAGGCAATTGGTAAAGCCATCGATTTTCATGACCAACTGGGTATAGAACGAAAAATGAAACGACTTCACTATCTAAAAAACTATTGGATGAAAAAAGTGAAGGAGATCCCTGGTGTAAAACTGAACACATCGCTAGACGCTCGTTGGGGTTGCGCAATTGGAAATGTTATAGTAGAAGGGAGAACACCTGCCGCCTTGGATAGCTATCTTCTTGATAAGTATAAAGTACATACCGTAGGAATTGAATGGGAAAATATTAAAGGGATTCGAGTTACACCTAATGTTTATACAACAACAAAAGATCTAGATGTGTTAGTAGAAGGAATTACACAATTCGCGAAAGAGTCCAGAAAAGTTTAAAATGAAAAAAATAGTACTACTGCTGTTTACCAGCCTGCTATCAATAGCGCTGATAGCACAGCCTCTTAACGTAGAAAAAAGACTTCAACAATTAATAGAGGAAACACCGGCAGCTGGTTTGGCGGTGGTAGTCGTAAAAAACAACAAGATTATCTATCAACAAAATTTTGGATATAAAAATTTAGAAAATAAAGAACCACTAACCGCCGAATCGCTGTTTCGTATTGCATCTATTTCCAAATCATTTACGGCAACCGCATTACTACAACTAGTAGAACAAAAACGCATCTCGCTGGATGATGATGTCAGTAAGCTAATTGGATTCACAGTACGTAATCCGGCTTACCCAGATAAAATTATAACGCTCCGTCTTTTACTATCGCACCGTTCGTCCCTAAATGATAGTCAAGGCTATTTCAATTTAGATGTGATTGATCCAGCAACGAATACAAATTTTTCAAAATGCTATAACCAGTATAGTCCGGGCGAAGGATATCAATACTGTAACCTTAATTTTAATATAGCAGGAACCATTTTAGAAAGATTAACAGGAGTTCGTTTTGATGCCTATATCAAACAAACAATACTCGATCCACTTGGAGTTGAGGGTGGGTATTGTGTAGACTCGCTAGACAATCAAAAATTTGCTACCCTTTACGAATACAAAGCAGTAGAAAATAAGTTCTTACCGAGTGCAGGTGCTTACGCATCCCGTAGTAATGAATTAACAAGCTACCAACTGGGCAGAAGCGCTCCCCTTTTCTCACCAACTGGCGGTCTAAAAATTTCAGCAACAGGTCTTGCCACTTATATGATGATGCACTGCCGAATGGGAAAATATAAAGGAGGCCGCTTACTAAAGAAAAAAACTGCTACACTAATGCAAACTCCCCTCTCTGCAGATGGATCAGATCAATATGGTTTAGCGCTTTGGAAAACAGACAAATTAATACCTGGACTTACGCTTACAGGACACACCGGTTCAGCATACGGACTAAACAGTGCCATGTTCTTTGACAAGCAAAGCAAAAACGGAATAATTGTAATATGTAACGGAAGTAAAGTGACGTATAAAGAAGGGTATCCTTTGATTATACGAGATGCATTACAAATTCTTTATCAAGAATTTTTACAATAAAAATTGCAGTCAGTTACTTGTAATGAATAAAAAACTGGTCTGCGCTTTGCCTTACCTTAGGTAGTTTTAACAGCCAATCATTTACTTCATCTCGTTGACCTAAAGGCAACATTAATACACTGCGTAGACCCTGCTTTTCCAATTCCAGGAGTTCATCTAATGCATTTGGATTAAATCCCTCCATAGGGGTAGCATCCACACCTTCGATGGCAGCAGCTGTAATACCCACGCCAAAAGCCAAATAGGCTTGTTTAGCTGCCCACTCTTTGTTCTCCTCGAGTGATCGATTAGCTAACAAATTTTCCAATCCACGCTTAAATCCACTTATCGAGTCAGCCGTTACACCACGTGTATCCATAATCAGCTGCATATAAGATGCTACTTGATCAGGAGTAAATTGATTCCAGGTACAAAAAACTAAAAGATGCGAACAGTCCACGACCTGTGACTGGTTATTTGCAACTGGTAAGATTTTCTTTTTTAATTCTGAATCTGTTATCACCAATACAGTCATAGGTTGAAAACCCATTGAGGTGGGCGCCAATCGAATCGCCTCCAAAACTTTTTCAACTTTTTCAGGTGCCACAGAAGCTCCACTCATTTTCTTACAGGCATATCTCCATTGCAAAGCATTAACTACTTCCATAGTTCACTAATTTTTAATAAGGCCGCAAAGGTACGACTATCCTTACCTAAAATTGATGCTTGATAGCTTCCAGTGCCTCGTATAGTTTATCGAGGTCTCCTTGAGAGTTGAAGGCTTGAATAGAATAACGCAAATACACGTCCGCGCCATGACGCATCACAGGTACTTCAATATGATATTGATTAAATAAAATAGATTTTATTCGCTCCGCATCTTGTGTGGGTAATTTAAAACTACATAGCTGAAGAATAAACTGATCATTCAGCGGAGCCAGCGGTGAAGCGCCCAATAATTCAAAAAATCGAGGTCCATTTTCAAGAACAAGCGCCCGACAAGCTGCCGAAACTTGATTCCAATTATTATTTTCCATGAACTGTAGGGCAGCAGGAATACACAAAAAGGCGGAAAAATCTCGTGTGCCTTGTGTTTGATGATAATCTAAAAAGGCAGAATGTGAAGGATGATCACTTTTATAGCCCCAGCTAACCACTAATGGTTCTAAAAGATGCTGCCTTTCCCTTTTTACAAATAAAAAACTACTACCCTTTGGTGTCATCATCCACTTATGGCAAGCGCCCGTATAAAAATCAGCATCTAAAGCTTTTAGATCCAGCTGCAATTGACCAGGTGCATGCGCGCCATCAATAAAAGTAAGTAGCCCTCTTTTTTGGGCTTCTTTTACAACTAACTCTACCGGAAAGCGCAAAGCCGTACTACTCGTGATATGACTCAGAAAAATGAGTTTGGTTTTCGAAGTAACCCCTTTAAAAAATTGATCTACAAATTCGTCCTTGGAAACTAAAGGCAGTCGTATGGGTTGCTTGATATAATGAGCGCCGGACTTACTACAATAAAATTCCCAAGTGCGATCACAGGCCCCATACTCCAATGATGTAGTAAGAATTTCGTCTCCGGGTTGTAGCGCCAAACTTTTTGCAACAATATTCACTGCATGAGAAGGATTCACTACATAAACTAAATCATCTGAATCTGAATTAACAAAGTTTGCCAAAGCCTTGCGAGACTCAGCCAAATATTTCGGTCCCGTTTCTACTATAAACTGAACGGGTTCTTGTTCTAACTCTAATTGATAACGTTGATACTGTTCAAAAACAGGTCGGGGACAGGCACCAAACGAACCAAAGTTTAGGTAAGTAATGTCTGGACGTAGCAGAAACTGTTGGCGCAGGGCTGGTGATATAATTTGATTACTACTCATTACTTTTCACGAGAAGTTACCTCTTCGAACGAAGTATCATATTCGCTGCGAAGCGTTCCCATCCAGCGATCCCAAAAAAGAAAATACAACCCATAGTTCCCTGTAAAATATTTATGGTGTTGATTATGCGCCACAGAGGTGTTTATCCAACGGCCAATCCATGTATGGTTAAATCCCTTGGGGTAAAGTTCCCAGCCTAAATGTCCATACACATTATAGATGATGGAGAGTAGAAAAAATAGCAGAATATGAGTCCGGTGGATAGGAAATAAAAAAAGGAAAAGCGCAAAAATGCCAACTTCTAAGAATGCTTCTAACGGATGAAAAGCGTAGGCAGCCCAGGGTGAGGGGTTAGTAGAGCGGTGATGAACCAGATGAAACCAGCGAAACAAAACAGGATGATGCATCAATCGATGGATCCAATAGAAATAGGTGTCATGAATAAAAAATAAAACTGGAAATAAAGCAAAGTAATAAAGCCACCCTCGCTCACTAATTTGCGAATAGAGTTGCGTATAAGGACGAACGGCAGGATTAAAAACCAGGAAATAAGGAATTAGTGCAAATAATAAAATAGTAAAAGAAGAATAGAATATTTCTCGCCAATAATCCCGATTGGAAGGAAACTTGATTTGGATTTTACGATGTTGGATACGAGATCGAAAAAGTACGTAAAAGAATAAAAAAGCAACGCCAGCAACAAAATAATAGCGGCCGCCCACCTGCTGTATCAAATATAAATAGCGCTCTACTTGGGCTGTCATGGTGCAAAATTACTCATTCAGGCTGATCATATTCACCCTTTAAAGCATAGTAGCCGAATATTAAAAAACTGCCTACTATTAACGGTGTTAAAATAAATGCATAAATAAGAGCAGGAATCTTATCTGCAGCCTGACCGCTCTGAAACTTAGGTATTGCTTGAGACACTAATAAGTAGTAGCCGCTCATGATTCCTACAGCCATCCAGCCAATACCCATTAGTCTACGTAAACGATTAAGCATTTTTTTTCGATTGTTGAGTTGTTGCATGAATATAAAAAGTCCCGATAACAAAACTGATCGATGCAATTATAATAGGATACCAGAGTCCTTCCAGGTAAGGCTGACTATAGGGCATTGGCAAGCCTTTTTGTAAGGCAATTTCATTAGCTGCCGTTGCTTTGGTTGAAAGATAGGTAGCAATGGCAGGAAGCAGGCCACCAAAAATTCCATTTCCGACATGGTAAGGAAGTGACATGGAAGTATATCGAATAGCTGTGGGAAAAAGTTCAACCAGAAATGCAGCAATGGGACCATAGACCATCGTGACAAAAAATACTTGCACAAATACCAATGCTACTAACTTCCAAAAGCTAGCCGGATCTAGGACCAACACCGCAGGAATTGTTCCTCCTCCGGCAACAAGACCTGTTTCATACATGGCCGTATAAATGGGTCGATAACAAACTATAGCCAACAACATTCCAATAAGCATAATCCATTTGCGACCTACTCGATCCGAAAGCCATCCAAAAAAAATAAAGAAGGGGGTTGCAAAAAGCAATGCCCACATGATTAATTGACTGGCTTGTGCTACTTCAACCTTGAGTGTATTTTGAATAAAACTAAGTGCATAAAATTGTCCCGTGTACCAGACCACCCCCTGCCCCATCGTAGCGCCCAACAAGGCCAATAAAACAAATTTGAAATTGTATTTTTTAGTGAAGCTGTCCCTTAAAGGATGAGAAGAAATTTGCCCACTTTTTTTTGCGGCTAAAAAAAGCGGTGACTCCTGCATGCGCAAACGAATCAATATAGAAATCCCAACCATCACAATGGAAAGCCAAAACGGAATACGCCATCCCCACGCTGCAAAATCAGTTGAAGACATATTCCCTTTCACGGTGATAATTACAAGCAAGGATAAAAACAAACCAATCGTTGCTGTGGTCTGAATCCAAGAAGTCCAAAAGCCTCGTTCACCTACAGGTGCATGTTCAGCAACATAGGTGGCCGCACCTCCATACTCGCCTCCCAGTGCTAATCCTTGTAATAAGCGTAATAATAAAACAAGAACTGGTGCGAGATAACCAATAGTTGAATAGTCAGGGACACATCCAATTAGAAAAGTTGAAAGGCCCATCAGCACCAGCGTGAGCAAAAAAGTGTATTTACGACCCACTAAATCTCCTAGTCTTCCAAAAAAAAGTGCACCAAAAGGCCTAACTACAAAACCAGCTGCAAAGGTTGCAAGCGTAGATAACAAAGCAAGAGTTGGATTACCCGCCGGAAAAAACTTAGTAGCAATAATGGCGGCCAAGCTACCAAAAATGTAAAAATCATACCACTCGATCAGTGTGCCCACCGAGGAGGCTGCGATTACCGAAACCAACCCTTTTTGACCTTTTGGAGCGGAAAGCATGGTAAGTTTGGGTCAAGATAAACAAAATAATGATTGGAGGATACAATCTAAAGTAGTGTTATTCAGATTATTACGTAGAATACTCGAAAATATTTTGTTTTTAACTCATTTTGTTTAATATTTACATACTAATAGTTAAACAAGATGGAATCGCATAGAATTACAATAAATAGACTTGAACTGACTCCCGATGTAAATCTGTTTATCCAGCATTTACTAGCACAGATGTCAGATTACAATGAATTAGAAAATTGTAGTGTAACCTGGGAATTTTTCAATAACGAACTTGAATACGAATAAGATTGATAAGGATAGGTTGGTTTAAAAAAGGCTGCCCGATTGGACAGCCTTTTTATTTTAGAAACCCTTTGTTTCGGACTTGATTTCCGTTTTTAATTCAGCCGGCATTTGCACCGCAATCATTTTTCCTTTTGCATTAATTAAAAGGTTGGCGCCCTTTTTTACATCAGCAGCATTGAATGCATTAAAATATTTCTCCGCATTCACCACCTGATCAGCACTGCGTTCGCCCAATTTTATTTCTTGCAAGGCGGATAACCAGTATTCATTTTTCTTACTATCTACTCGATATTTTTCAATCCAGGCTTTTTTCACTTTGGAAACATAACCCGTATCCACCCCGTTTTTAGCTAACCCTTCAAGTTGGCTGCGGAAAGTTTTGACTAGCGTATCCACCTTAGCGGGTCCACAGGGAAGTTGCAGAATGAACTGGAAGTTTCCAATCGGAAGCTTTGCTAACTGGACTTGTGTGCCTCCTCCATAGATTCCTTGAATTTTTTCACGCATTTCTTCTATGATAGAGATGTTCATCACTTCACTCAAACCCTCTAGCTGAAGTTCCGTCGTTGCATTATAAGGCACCTCCCCATGAAAAACTCCAAGAATTAAGCTCTTATCATCTTTCCCCTTTTTAAACTGAAAATCATTTTGGCCTTTGAAAGGACGCACTTTATTATCAACGTAATTACGGGGTTTAGAAGCAGGCAAACTGGCTACATATTTTTCAAGCAGCGAAATAACCGTGTCTTCATTAAAGCTACCAACAATGGTAACATGCATACCCGCTGCATCACCCAATTGCTCTTTATAAATTTCGAGGGCACGATCCAGGTTTATCTTATCATAATTAGCGGCACGAGGAACTGCAGTGGGAGCAAGTGGATTCTTTTCATACAAAACCTGGTAAAGTGTATCTATAAAAGCAATTTGCGGATTGGCGCTCAGCATAGCCACCTGTGCTTTGCTACGTTGTAAGAAAGATTTGTACAACGCACTGTCGCGTCTTGGTTCAGTAACCGACAAATGAAAAAGCTGAAAGAAATTTTCTAAATCTCTCTTGCTGCTACTTCCACTAAATCCTGCTGTATACTGACCAATAACCGGATTAACAGCAATTGATTTACCCGCCATTGCTTTTCGCATATCGGTGGGAGAAAAAGATCCAAAGCCCATACTCCCTACCACTGCAGTGGCATTTTCAGCACTGTATTTGTCTTCAACAGTGTAAGCAGTAAGTCCCCCATATCGGGTAGTAGAAAATAAAATCTGATCATTCTTAAAATCAGTAGACTTCAACGTAACGGTTACTCCATTGGATAAAGTGAGTTCGGTTGAACCCAGTAAAGCATTACGTGAGGTACGCGTTACCTTACCTGCTTGCGGAGTAGAAGTCAATAAGTTGGTTGCAATTACTTTTTCCTCATACGCTTTTATGGATGCATCTTTTTCTACATTCTGTATAACTGAATTGATAGCCGCTACAGCGGGAAGTTTATACTTCTCATCATTCTCCAACCCGGTGATATAGGCAAACGTATTTTTTTCGTTTCTATACAAATCAGTAAGCGCATTAACCTCTGATAATTGGATACCAGGAAGCATTTCTTTTACATAAGTAAATTCATTATCAATGCCAGGAATAGGCTCTTGTGCTGTAAAGTTTCTAATGTATTCATCTGCGTAGACTGCTGATTCAGTTTTATCACGATTGTTCCATTGACGCTCATAAGCAGTAAGGATATTTTTTTTGGCACGCTCTAATTCAGCAACAGTAAAACCAAACCGTTTTACACGCTCAATTTCCGTCATGGCTGCTTGTAAACCCTTTTGAACATCTTGTGTGCCGGTTGATCCTGAAATATTGAAGGACTCATGATAGCGCGCATAACTTTCAAATCCAGCCGCAGCAAATACAAATGGAGGATCTGCTTTTTGCGTCAACTCACGAAAACGATTATTGAGTAGCGAAACATAAAGATTACGAATCAGATCTGCACGATATTCCCCCAATGTGGTAGTGGGCTTAATAGTACGAGCAGGAAAATTAACACTGAATTCAAAACCGGTTGCTTCTTTATCAGCAACTACCATCGCATTGGAATTAGTATAAGGCGGTACAACCGCATAATCACGTACACGAGGTTGAGCAGGATTTTTTAATCCGGAAAAGTGTTTTTGTACATAACGCAATGCCTCTTCCGAACTTATATCTCCCACTACAACTACAGCCATTAAATTTGGCCGATACCATTCTTTGTAATAACGACGAATAGCATCGGGAGGAAAACTTTTAATGATACTATCTATACCAATTGGTAAACGACTGGCATACTTGGATCCTTTGAAAAGTTCAGGATATACTTTTTTAAACATGCGTTCGTCCGCACTTTTTCCTAAACGGCTTTCCTCTAATATAATGCCACGCTCACTATTAATGTCTTCGTCTAAATAAGTAACCTGATGCGCCCAGTCCTCCAGAATCTGGAAACCTTTATCGAGGTTGCCTGGTTGATCAGTTGGGATGGGGAGAATGTATACGGTTTCATCAAAACCGGTGTAGGCGTTCAAGTCTCCGCCAAACTCAACTCCAATGCTTTGCAGGTAAGAAACAATATCGTTCTTCTTAAAATTTCGGGTACCGTTGAAAGCCATATGTTCGGCCATATGTGCCAGGCCCTGCTGGTCATTATCCTCCATAATGGACCCCACATTGACAATCAGGCGGAGCTCAACCTTTTTCTCAGGTTTTTTGTTGGAACGGATGTAATAAGTAAGGCCGTTTCCCAGTTTTCCGACCTTAATTTTACTATCAATTGATAATGAATCACTTAGCGACTTTTGTCCTGTTGCGTATTGAGTCATAAGGACTAAAAAAAGTGTAAAAAGACTGAGTTTCATGAATTTACTTGTTTTTTCAAAAATAAGCCCGCTGGACCAACAAAATCAACGAATTGGGCTGTTTAACAAAATAATGACTGAGCAGGGCTATCAAATGCAATGAGAAGCAAGATTTTAATTACCTTTCCATCCTCAAAAAACTAATCTAATGAGAAAGTGCCTGATCGCATTCCTATGCGTATTATTGGTGAGTTTCCAGGTGTCCGCTCAGAACAAAGTAATCAAAGGACGTGTAACCGACGAAACCAGCAATCCAGTTCCTAACGCTTCTGTTGTTATCAAAGGAGCCAAAGCGGGTGCCGTTACTGATGCAAACGGTAATTATAGCATTTCAGTACCTGGTTCAACTACCACGCTTGTTTTCTCCTCGTTGAACTTCGCAAACCAAGAAGTTGTAATTGGCAATAAAACTGAAATTAATATTCAGTTGAAAGCTTCTATCTCAACCCTACAAGATGTTGTGGTGGTGGGGTATGGTACCACTAAAAAAGCAACACTGACTGGTTCTGTTTCTACCGTAAAAGCGGCAGAAATTGAGAACACACCTTTCACCTCAGTGGATAAAGCGTTACAGGGAAAGGTAGCAGGTCTGCAATCAGTTGCATCTTCCGGACAACCCGGTGCAACACAAGAAATTGTGATTCGTGGATTCAGCTCCATTAGCGCAAGTAATCAACCTCTTTGGATCGTAGACGGTATCATCTTAAATACTGGTGATATTTCTCGTTTACAAACCACAGCTAACATTTTGAGTACATTAAACCCTAACGATATTGAATCGATTTCTGTTCTAAAAGATGCAGCTGCTACTTCAATTTACGGAAGCCGTGGTGCAAATGGTGTTATTATTGTTACTACTAAAAAGGGGCGTAGTGGAAAAACAAGAGTTCGTTTAGATATGGAGGCTGGTAAGAGTGATATTGCCTATGAGAACAGCTTATATCGTCCTCTAAATGCACAAGAATATTTGGATCTGTCCCGAGAAGGTTTAGTTAACTTAGGCGCTTCCCCCGCCGCTATTGCTTCAACCCTGGCTTCATTGGGTCTGGGAAATGGAGTTGACTTTAATTGGTATGATGCAGTAACCAGAGTTGCTGGTCAGCGTCTTTACAATATCAGCTTAGATGGAGGAAATGATAAAACAAGTTTCTTTATTTCTGCTGGTAATTTTTTCCAGGAAGGAACTTCTATCAATTCTAAATTGAAAAGAAACTCTTTCAATGTAAAGATCAGCAATAAGACTACGGAAAAATTAACCATTGGCGTGAACATGAATGGTGGTGTGGTTAGTCAGCGGGCTCCGCTTGCTGGTGGTGCATTTGGTAACCCCATTCTTAGTGCCTACTTCCTACTTCCTACTCGGACTCCTTATAACAAGGATGGTTCTTATAACCTAATCTCTTCCACACTTGGTGGCTTACATAATACAATTGCACTTTCTGATATTGATCGTCGCTTTTTACGTGAAGTGAGTTTGCGTGGTGCCGCTAATGCTGAATATAAATTTTCTGACAATTTGAAATTCCGCAGTAACTACGGTGTTGATTATAACACAGCTGAGGAAGATCAATATAACAACCCAATTCACGGTGACGGACAGGCCACGAACGGACGTGCTTTTTCTTATTATACACGTTATTTCAATTGGACCTTTACCAACACTTTGGATTACACAAAGGATTTAACAAGCAATGGTGATCTGTCATTGTTTGTTCAGGCCGGATTGGAAAGCCAAAAATCAGCTGGTTATTTTAGCTCCTTACGCGCTGACCAATTCCCTCCCTCACTCACTCTTGTTTATCCCACATCCGGAGCAAGCCCTGTTTTATCTAGTGCCACAATAAGTGATTATACTTTTGACTCCAAGTTCATTAACGGAAATTTGAACTTCCAAGATCGTTTTGTATTTTCTGGTAGTTTCCGTCGGGATGGATCATCCCGTTTTAGTTCCGCCAATCGCTATGGTAATTTCTGGTCTTTAGGTGCCACTTGGAACTTAGAGCGCGAGAAGTTCATGGAGAAGTTCACGTTTATCAATCAATTGAAATTGCGTTCTTCAATTGGGGTGAATGGTAACGCAGGTATTGGCAACTACGATTCTCCTCCACTTTATGGATTCGGCTTCAACTACAATCAAAATCCGGGTAGTGCCCCTACCAACGTGGGAGACCCAAATCTTACATGGGAGTTGAATAAACCCTTCGACGTGGGTATCGATCTTTCAATCCTTAAGAGTCGCGTTAACATCACTTTCGATTACTACGTACGTAAATCAGAAGGGTTGCTTTTGAATGTGCCTCTTTCTTTGACATCTGGCTTTGGTTCTGCAAGACGTAATATCGGATCTATGGAAAATAGAGGCATTGAGTTTGAGGTTAATTTAATCCCCGTACAAACTAAAGATTTGCGTTGGGAGATTGATTTTAACTACGCTGCCAACAGAAATAAAATTACTAGCCTGCCAGACGGTAAAGACATCGGAAACGGCTCTTACATTCTTCGTGTTGGACAGGCCAGACTTACTTATTTCCAACGTGTATATGCGGGTGCAGACCCTGCAAATGGAGATCCGCTCTGGTATGCTGATCCTACACTTACTACAAAAACCAATACATACCCAGGTGCAGGAGCACGCGTATTGGTAGGACAAGCTCTTCCTAAATTCTTTGGATCTTTCAGTAACACCATTACCTACAAAGGGTTCTCTGTAAGCGCGCAGCTTTACTACAACTTTGGTAATTTAGTTTATGACTCATGGAGTGGTTTCTATTTAGGATCAGGGAATGGTGCCGTTTACAATAAAGTGGCTCGCCAGTTGAACCGATGGACAAAGCCTGGTGACATCACTGATATCCCCCGTTATGTATACAATGGTAATAGAAACTTCCAAAGTGCATCCACATTTAACTTAGCGCAAGGCGATTATATCCGTCTGCGTGATTTCCAGGTTGGGTACGACCTACCAAAGCAAGATTTAAGCAAACTGAAAATTGGAGCATTACGCGTATATGTGCGTGGTAGTAACCTCTTGACATGGGTAAAAGACAAGCGTCTTGCGTTTGACCCAGAGCAAGGAGTCTCTGCCACAACCAACCTAAACGTATTTATACCCAAAACAGTCACTTTTGGCTTAAACGTAACGCTCTAATTCAATAAACTTGAAACTACCTGTTATGAAAAATATAACTGCAAAAATTCTTCTGGTTGTAATGGTGCTAACCACCTTTTCTTCCTGTAAGAAAAGCTTTCTGGAGCTAGACCCTCCAGCAAACCTGACTCCAGAACAAGCGCTAAAAACGGAAGCCGATTTATTAGTTGCCTTACGTGGTGCTTACGCTGGATTACGCTCTACTGCTATGTACGGTCGTTCATTAATGGTGATTGGAGATATGATGGCTGATAACACCTACCAATCAGTTCTTAACACCAACCGTTACACCCTGTTCAATAACTACTCTTACAACTTGACTGATGGAGATGTTTCTGGCTTATGGTCCTCAGCCTATGGAATTATCTTGAGAACTAACAATATCATCAATGCCAATGTAAGTGGCGCTAACGTAAATCAAATCAAGGGTGAGGCGCGTACTATTCGTGCGCTTTGCTACTTTAGCCTTGTGCGTTATTTTGCCAGACCTTTCACGGACAACCCAAATGGCCCAGGTGTACCAATTGTCACAGTGTACAATGCGGATTTAAAACCAGGAAGAAATACAGTAGCTGAGGTATACAATCAGATTCATACTGACCTCAATACAGCATTTAATCTCATGACCACCTACTCCAACTCTTCTCAGTTTAGCAAATTCGCTGCACGTGCTTTGCAAGCACGCGTTTTCTTAACGCAAAATAACATGACAAATGCCAGAACTGCTGCGTTAGATGTAATTAATAACGGTGGATTTACATTGATTACAGCTGCTGGTCACGGTGCTTATTGGGCTAACCCTGTTATTCGTACGGACAGAGTTGAAACAATTTTTGAGGTTTCTGCAGATGCCGTTGCGAACAACGCATTTGATGCTTTATCTTATATCTATAGCCAAGCCGGTAACTACGGTGATATGCTTTGTGCAGATGACCTTTACGCTTCTATTGAAGCCGCTGATGTTCGTCGTGCATTATATGCAACAGGTGTTCGTGGTGGATTGCCTTCTGTGTTTGTAAATAAATACCCAAACTTTGTTGGCGATCATTCTGACACAAAAGTGCTACGTCTTTCTGAGATGTACTTGATCGCTGCTGAAGCTTCATTACCAGCCTCTGAAATTGATGCTAGAACGTATGTGAATGCAATCACCGCACAACGTGGTGCTACGGCAATAGCTTCTACTGGTACATCTTTATTTAATGATATTATGGCTGAGCGTAGAAAAGAGCTAGCTTTTGAAGGAGAGCGTTATATGGATATGCAACGTTTCAAATTAGACATCAACCGTGGTACAAACTACCCAGCTGCTGCGCGTGCCGTTCCTTATGCTAATTTCAGACGTGTATTCCCAATCCCACAAACTGAGATTGACGTAAACCCAACCATCAAAGCACAACAAAATCCTGGTTGGTAACCCGGGTATTCAATAAATTACAAGCCGTCCGAATTCGGACGGCTTTTTTTATTCAACAAGAAATAGCCATGTTTCAAGAGAAAGAATTTGATATCATTATTAATAGACGTCGCTCCAACCGACGCTTTGCAGCAGATATTCCCGTGCCAGATGCAGTAATCGAAAAAGCAATCCAGCATGCGATACTAGCACCCAACAGCAGTAATATGCAGTGCTGGGAATTTTATTGGATACGATCTGCTGAGGAAAAAGAACGTTTTGCGCCCTATTGTTTGGGACAAGGCGCTGGACGAACGGCTCAGCAATTAGTAGTGTTTGTAACAAGAGGAGATCTTTGGAAAAAAAGAGCAAGTTGGAATAAAGCACGTATTCAACAAAGTATTGAGGGCGAACCTACCAAATTGCAAAAAAGAGGATTAGACTACTATGGCAAACTAATGCCCTTGGCTTATGCGAGTGACCCCTTTGGATTTTTAACACTAGTACGAAGAAGTATCAGCTTTTTTGGGGGACTTCGAAAACCCTTTATGCGGTTTGGTGGTAAAGCTGATCAACGTATAACAGTTCATAAATCATGTGCACTTGCCGCAGAGAATTTTATGTTATCCATAGCTGCTGCTGATTTTGATTCATGCCCTATGGAGGGTTTTGATGCTAAGCGTGTCAAAAAAGCATTAAATCTCCCTTTCGGAGCAGAGATCAATATGATTATTGGAGTAGGTAAAGGCACATCCGAAGGAGTATGGGGACCCCGCTTTCGCGTTCCTTATGAAGAAGTAGTCAAGGTTATTTGATCCAACTCAGATTTAACAAACTGCATAAGCTGACTAATTCTTGGGCCCGAGAAGTCAAAAGATAAAGCGGCAGCTTCAAATAATTGGGGCAAAGTACGTGTTCCGCCCAATGAAAGTGCTTGCAAATAATTTTGTAGTGCTGCAGCCGGATCTTTTTTGTATTGCTGCCATAATCCTATTGCCCCTAATTGTGCAATACCATACTCGATATAATAAAAAGGAACTTCAAACAAATGAAGTTGTCGCTGCCAAAGTACCCCTCTGTATTTTTCTAATCCCGTAAAATCAACTAAGGGAGAAGTGAATTCTTGAACAATTTTCATCCACTGTTCTTCCCGCTCAAAATGAGTATGCGTTGGATGTGTATAGAGCCAATGCTGAAATTTATCAATTGTAGCGATCCACGGGAAGATAGTGATCACTCGTTCTAATTGTTGCTCTTTTGCCCTGCTCAACTCAGCAGGATCAGAAAAGAAAACATCCCAATGATCCATACTAAATAACTCCATGGTCATACTGGCCACTTCTGCAATTTCAGTTGGATATTCTTTAAACCCATTTAAGGGTAGCGTGTGACACAAAAAAGAATGGATAGCATGCCCGCCTTCATGTACCATCGTAGTGACATCATCGAGGGTACCCGCTGCATTCATGAATATAAAAGGTGCTCCACTAACAGCTAGCGGACAATTGTAACCACCCGGTGCTTTACCTTTTCTACTCTCTAAATCCAAATGCCCCAACTCTTGCATACGAGTCAGACAATCAGCAAAAAAAGGGTTGAGGGCAGAAAGACAAGAAATAGTTTTTGTAGTTAACTCTGCAGCATTGGTAAAAGGACGAAGTGGTTTGGTTCCAAGTGGCTCTGCTTCTAAATCCCAAGGGCGTAATTTGTCAACGCCTAATTTTTTTCTTTTCTGCTCGTATAATTGATTAACTAAAGGCATCACATGATCACGAACCGCATCATGAAATTGTTCACAAGTGGTATGATCATAATCAAATCGACCTAACTCCATAAACCGATAGGCTCGGTAATCGGTAAAGTTTGCTTGTGAAGCAATGCGGTTTCTTTTTTCCAGTAATTGATCGAACAGCTCGTGTAATGCTGCTTGATCCTTAAAGCGACGCTCAGCAATTTTTAAATAAACTTCCTCACGCACCGAGCGATCCTCATCTTCTAAAAATAAGGCCGCTTGTTGTAATGTATATTCCTGCCCTTTGACCATTACGGACATTTTACCAGAAATCACTCCAAATTGTTGCTGCAACACATTCAATTCAGCAATCACTGGAATATTAGACTCCCGAAAAAGATCGATTTGTTTACGAATACTGCGTAAAAATGTAAAGTAGGTCGTAGCATCCAACGATGAGATGAACGGACAAGCCATTAATTTTCGATTCAATCGATCAGACCACGGTTGTATCCGTGGTTGAATCTCCAACATAAAAAAATTGAAGGATTCTTCCAGTGATTTATTCTCCGTATCACAAGTCATACGGATCTGACGCCAGCAAGCATCCTCGCTTATTACAGACTCTAACTCACTGAGATCCCGAAGCCATTGCTCTAATTGATCCAACGATAATAAAGGGCGAGCATCTAACTCCTCAAAAAAGGGAGCTAGACTGCTCCAATCTGTCAGCGTAAAATCAGCTGGCAAATACTGTCGGGAAAGTTTCTGAATATCCGCAGAATACATAGTAACTACTAAATCTACTCAGCTCCCTCAGAGAGCTTTAATTCAATTTTTGCATTTTTCAACTGCGTAAACCACTTGACCATTTTACGACGATCACTATCATAAACCCGCTCAAAATCCATATCAGGGAAAACTTGCTTAAAGTAATTTTTTACTGCCGCAGCATCTTTTTCTGCAGGCAAAGCAAGTGAAGCTTTTCCCATGGCTTTAAATACTTCCACCAGATTAACATTCTCCCGAATGGTATACACTTCAATACTCTCCAAGTGAGAGAACTGATGAACACGGGTAGAAACAAAACGTGTACTACTGTCCTCCAAGGAGCGAACAATTCCTCCATCCGCTTTACTACTGACCAGCTCAAACAAGCCTGGCAAACCACTAACGGCAACTAACTGATTATACTCCATTTCTTTATAAAATGATAAGGGGGCAAAGATACTTGACTACAGTCAAATCCATACCTTTAAGATTGATTGAAACGAAAGTAAATATTTCCAAGTCCGTCCAATTGTTTTAAAAATAATAGTATGAAAAAAATAACCCTCCTTGTGATCCTAATCAGCTCTGCTGCTATTTCTTTTGCCCAACCCCCCGCAGGCGGTGGCTTCCAGCGTCGTACGCCTGCTGAACGTGCAGCTGTAATTCATCAAAAATTAGATAGTGCATTCAAATTAGAGGCTGTCAAGTTAATTATGATCGATACGGCACTAACGGTGCTTTACAGAAAGCAGGACGCCCGCATGCAGGAAGTAAGAGATATGATGATGAATGGAGGTGGGAGTATGGACCGCGAGGCACTCCGTGAGGAAATGCAAAAATGGAATGGTGCACAGGAAGAAATCTTAAAAGCAGTGCTCACCACAGAACAATTTACAATCTGGAAAGATCAGATATTACCATCGATGCGTCCTGCACGTCCTGCTGGAGCAGGTGGAGGCGGTGGAGGCACTTGGCGTGGTGGAGGTAACTAAACGCCTATTAGCTTAGTGCGCTTCTAGCCAGTTTTCGCCCTGACCACATTCTGCAATAACTGGAACTCCATTGGGCAGTTCGAGTGCATCTTGCATAGAAGTTATAATCAAAGGCTTTAATGTAGCAGCTTCGGAACGTAAAGCATCAAAGATCAATTCGTCATGTACTTGTAAGATCATTTTGCTTTTTAAATCAGCTGCTTCTATTGCATGATAGACTTTTTGCATCGCCAGCTTTATCATATCAGCAGCTGTTCCTTGTATAGGCGAGTTGATTGCATTACGCTCTGCAAATCCACGAACAGTGAAGTTAGAAGAATGAATATCCCGTAACCAGCGTTTACGTCCCATCAAGGTTTCTACAAATCCTTTTTCTTTAGCAAAACGAATAGTACTATCCATATACTCCTGAATCCCGGGGAATTCGCGTTTATAATTAGCGATAATTTCTTTTGCTTCCGTACGAGATATTCCTAAGTTATCGGCCAAACCAAAAGCCCCTTGCCCATAGATAATGCCAAAATTTACACTCTTTGCTTTATAGCGCATCTCTTTGGTAACCTCAGATTCAGAAATGTTATAGACTCGTGCAGCAGTCGCTGTATGAATATCTTTCCCCTCTTTAAATGCATTACACATATTGGTATCCCCACTAATCGCAGCGACTATACGTAATTCAATCTGCGAATAGTCAGCAGAAAGCAACACATGATTTTTATCTCTAGGGATGAATGCTTTTCTGATTTCTCTGCCTCGCTCCGTACGAACCGGAATATTCTGAAGATTCGGATTATTACTAGCCAGTCGACCTGTTACTGCAACCGCCTGTCCATAGGTAGTATGTACACGCCCTGTTTTAGGGTTGATTAATTCTGGAAGCGCATCAACGTAAGTAGATTTTAATTTTGTCAACTGGCGAAAGGCTAAAATATCAGCCACTATTTCATGTCCCTTGGCAGCTAGCTTCAACAACACATCTTCCCCGGTTTGATACTGCCCTGTCTTTGTTTTCTTGGCTGAAGGGTCCAGCTGTAATTTATCAAAGAGTACCTCCCCTAGTTGTTTTGGAGAAGCCAGATTAAATCGGACACCCGCTTTTTCATAGACATTTTTTTCTGCACGATCGGCTTCCTTTTCTAATTCAACAGAATAATCTTTTAAGAAGTTTACATCTACATTAACGCCCTCAAACTCCATAGCAGTCAAAATTTTAACCAAGGGAGATTCCACTTGATTAAACACGCGTTCAACCTCTTTCTTTTTTATGAGTGGAACAAACTTTTCTTTTAACTGGAGTGTAATATCGGCGTCCTCACCTGCATATTCTTTGATCTGGTCGATAACTACATCACGCATCGACAGCTGTCCCTTCCCTTTTTTCCCAATTAACTCCTCAATGGAAACCGGAACATAACCCAGGTATTTTTCACTGAGCAGATCCATACTTCGTTTTCCTTCCGGCTCAATTACGTAATGAGCCAACATCGTATCAAATAAAGAACCGGCTAATTCAATACCATACCACTTTAAAATCAAAAGATCGT
>SXGR01398206.1_pt1 | contig 35576 bp, 27 predicted proteins | sample 3174711 | NCBI WGS metagenome assembly SXGR01 (sample SAMN11356860, study PRJNA531348) | freshwater metagenome | isolation source: freshwater sample F1-60 | place: China: Fuxian Lake, Yuxi | collected 2017-12-25 | reverse complement strand
TTATTTCCCCATGCTGGTCATCGCCTTTGCGATCATGTTGCCGTTTGTCATCATTGCGGAAAAGCGCCGCAAAATTAAGCCGGTTTTCCTTGGTGCTATCGGCCTTTTGGCGTTGATGGAATTGGTATTAATGGTCGCGCCACCTAACTTGATCTTCACGATTGCAGCAATTTTCTTTTTCTTCGTCGCTTTCAATATTTTGGAAGCTACCTTGCCTTCTATGGTGAGCAAAATCGCACCCGCAGGCTCAAAAGGCACCGCGACGGGGATTTACGCCACCAGCCAAGTGATTGGTGTATCGGCGGGCGGCGCAGTGGGCGGCTTCTTGCTGCAAGACTACGGCATGGTTGCCGTACTCGCGTTAGGCGCATTCTTTACCTTGGTGTGGCTGGCGGTGGCCTGGTCAATGAAACCCCCGCGCTTCCTTGCCAGCGTGCTTATCCCATTGCGTAACCACGATGGTGCGGTGATTGCCGAGAAGCTGCGTGCAGTGAAAGGTGTGGCTGAAGTGCTGATCGTTGAATCTGAAAACACCGCTTACTTGAAGGTGGATCAGCGCTTGGTAGATCGCAAAGCGCTACACGCGATAGTGGCGGAATAACCTATTGTTTTTCTTGTCTGGCTGGACTAGGCTTAGTCTATCTGTGGGAGGGTTGTAGAATGCAAACAATGAATATTCATGAAGCCAAAACCCAGTTTTCCAAGCTGATTGAAGCGGTGGTGCAGGGCGAGGAGGTTATTATTGCGCGTTCCGGTAAGCCCGTGGCGAGCTTGGTGGCTATTTCTGCTACTCCGCCACGTAAAGCTGGCGCATTGAAAGGTAAAATCACTATTGCCGATGACTTTGATGCTGCCTTGCCGGGCAGTGTTTTGGATGCGTTTGAGGGCAACTAATGCGCATACTATTGGATACGCATATCTATCTTTGGTGGCTGCAGGACAATCCCAAGTTGTCATTGCAGGCACGCGCCAGCATTGAATCAGCGACAGAGGTGTATGTAAGTAGTGCATCCTTGTGGGAAGCTGCAATCAAAATCAGTATCGGTAAATTGGATGCTGATATTGAAGCGCTAGCTGCTCATATAGTGCTTAGTGGATTTATTGAGTTGCCTGTGATCGCCAAGCACAGCGTCCAACTTACACGATTGCCAGAACTGCATCGTGACCCTTTTGATCGAATGCTGGTGGCGCAGGCTATGTGCGAACCTCTCCGTTTATTAACTGCCGACCAACAATTAGTGGGTTATTCCGAACTGGTGGATTTGGTTTAACAAAATAAGCTATTCTGCCGAACCTTCGCTGTAGAGCTATCTGCACGAAAACAAAACCCCAAATGTCGCCTGATAATAATTGATGAGGGCGATTACACCAGCAAACCAAGACCAGTAAACAGGAGAACCCTATGGCACGCGGAATTAACAAAGTCATTATCGTTGGCAATATCGGCCAAGACCCAGAAGTGAAATACATGCCTTCTGGCGGCGCTGTAACCAACGTCAGTATCGCCACTTCAGAAACTTGGAAAGATAAAGCCACTGGCCAACCACAAGAGCGTACCGAATGGCATCGCGTGGTGTTCTTTAATCGCTTGGGCGAAATCGCGGGCGAATATTTGAAGAAAGGCAGTAAGGTTTACGTTGAAGGTTCCCTGCGTACCCGCAAATGGCAGGCGCAAGACGGCACTGACCGTTACACCACTGAAATCGTGGCCAGCGAAATGCAAATGCTCGATGCCCGTGGCGATAACACCGGAGGCGGCAATTACAACCAAGATCAACAATACGGCGGCGCACCTCAAGGTGGCGGCTTCCAAGGCGGTGCTCCCGCTCCACAGCAAAATCGCCCAGCCCAAGCAGCGGCAGCAGCGGGTGGATTCGGTGGCGCAGCACCCGCGCACAGTGCACCACAACAACCTGCTGGCTTTGATTCATTTGATGATGATATTCCGTTTTAGAGATATAAAGATTTTGTTAAGTTACTTGTGGGGAAGTTATCTTTTTTCTCTTAAGTAATAAGTGGTTGCACTAAAAAAGCCCGCCAAATTTGTAACGATTTGGCGGGCTTTTTTTGGATTAGAAATCGTAAAATTAAGTTGCACTTAGCGCTGTATTGTTAAATTGCAGGTGCATACAAAATGAATAGGTAATACCTAGGCTGCTCTTAGCAAAAACAGTCCGTTTTTGTTTGACCAATAAACCACGCATCATGGGAAAACAATACCCATGATGCGTTACCCCGCTTCTCAATTTTTTATTTTTCTTCGCTTTTACTTCTCAGTTTATTCATAACAGAAGGTGAAGGTCTCTTTAGCATTCAAAGAAAATTACAGTGGATTACTGGTTGAATTTTTCAAGCAGTCTGCGCGCTATTGTGTCTACATTAAACACCCACACACATAGCAGCGATAATACTGGGCAGAACACAGAATAATGATAATTGTTGTTCCTAATAACTAGCCCATTTCGCGGATTACATTTCGATGGAGTACATTATGTGGCGTAAATACATAACAAGCCTATTTCTTGGTTGTTTAGTGGCATGCAGTTTTTCTGCGCACGCGGGACCTGTAAGCACATACGGACAGCTTAAAGTTCAAGGCAATAAAATTGTTTCTACTCGCACCGGTCAGGCAGTGCAATTAAAGGGCTATAGCACACATGGGTTGCAGTGGTTTCCGTACACCGTCGGCGGTGGTGGAACCTTGGAATATATGGTGAAAGACTTTGGCATTCAGGTAGTGCGTTTAGCCATGTATGTACATGAGTCAGATCAATCGGGTCGCGTATGGGGATATCTGGGTTCAGATCCAAACATTTATATCAATCAGGTTAGGCCTTTAATCAAAGATGCGATTGCCAATGACATTTACGTCATTGTGGATTGGCATATTCATTGGAATCCTACCGATCCCAACAACAAGCACTGGACGCCGAACCCCTATACTACCGATGCACAAAAATTCTTCGATATGGTGGCAAAAGAATTTGGCAGTGCACCGAATATAATTTATGAAGTCATCAACGAACCTGGCAGCAAGATCACTTGGCTGCAAGTAAAAAATCACGCAATACCTGTCTATCAAACAATTCGCAATGTAGATCCAGATAACCTCATTCTAGTGCCTGGCCCCAATTGGGCACAGGATATTGCTGCCGTGGCCGCTGACCCACTTCAAAATGTAAGCAATGTGGCTTATACAATTCACTTTTACGCACAATCCCATGAATTCAGAGTCGCTGCAGATGGAGCGCTCGCTAAGGGTCTTGCCATTTGGGCTTCGGAATGGGGGATGACTGACCATACAGGTGACGGCGCCATCGACACTAGCTCTGGCGGAAAGTCTGACTTATGGGTCAATTGGATGCGCGACAATCAAATCAGCTGGACGTCTTGGAATTTTTCCAATAAATCAGAAACGAGCGCTGCTCTGACAACTGGCGCAACACTCGCAGGAGGTGGTTGGTCAGATAACCAGATTAAGCCCTCTGGCAAATGGATTAGAGAACGCATCAATGAAGCCGCGATAGGGGCGATTATCGAAGCGGAAGATTACGTCACCATGGTCGGCATTAAAGTACAGGCGACCACCGATGATGGTGGCGGGTATAACATCGGCTACATAGATGCAAATGACTGGATGAGTTACTCCATTAATGTACCTACTGCAGGCAAATATGTGGTTTCTTATCGTGTTGCGAGCTTGAATGGCGGCGGCTCTATCAAGCTCCAAAACCAAGCCAAAACTACCGTTTACGGAAACATACCTGTACCTAAAACAAACGGCTGGCAAGTTTGGACGACCATTAGTCATGAAGTGACCCTGCCTGCTGGTTCGCAATCCATTGTTCTTGTTGCACCAACAGGCGGATATAACGTGAACTGGTTGAAACTGGAGCCTGCTGCCGCTACGTCTTCTAGCGCAGCCTCTAGTCAAGCCAGTAGTGCATCATCAAGCTCAGTCAGCAGTGCAGCCTCTAGCGCCCCGAGTAGCCGGAGTTCGGCAAGCAGCTCTGCGGCGTCAAGTGCCGGTGTTATTAAATGTACCCAAATTGTCAGTAATGACTGGGGCTCAGGCTTTACGGGTGCGATTCGATTCACCAACAAAGGTGCAGCTCCAATTAATGGCTGGACAATTACATGGAAGTACAGCGATGCAACCAAAGTCACTGCAAATTGGAATGCAACGGTTACCGGTTCAAATCCTTACAGTGCGACTAACCTCTCTACCAATGCGGTTATTCAACCGGGGCAATCTGTTGATATTGGATTCAATGTCAATAAAGGTTCGAGCGTAGTAAACAGGCCTACTTTTGGTGGTGCTTGTTTATAAATTCAATCGCGAGGGGGTGCGCCCCCTCTTTTTATTGACTTGAATGAGGATTAAACCAATGAAAAATGCTTCATGTGAAAAAGTACATCCCAAATTATGCTCACGAAATACCTTCGCAAAATACACCGCCATCTTTAGCCTTTTTCTACTCGGCAATATTCATTCGGCAGAAGCAGCGTTGAATTGCACCGTCAGTCAAACCGGCAGCTGGGCTGGCGGTTATCAACTTGATGTAAAAGTTACTAACACTGGAACGGCCATTAAAGGGTGGGCAGTCTATTTACATTACGCTCAAAACGCGGTGATTACAGGTAGCTGGAACGCCAGCATTTTAGGCAGTGGCAGTAAAAAAATTACGGCAACCAATGTAAGCTTTAATGGCAACTTGGCGTCAGGCGCATCTGCAACGTTTGGATTAACCGGTTCATCTTCAGCAGGTTTTGTTTTGCCTACTTGTACCTCGCAACAAAATAGTTCTTCCGCTCAAAGTCAAAGTTCTAGGGCCAGCTCAAACGCAAGCTCGACCCTTAGTTCAGTTGCAAGCTCACAAGCAAGCTCAAAATCAAATTCCAGTGCAAGCTCTAGAATGGATGTCCTTAACGTCAACTTTCAATCTCGAGCAGCAGGCAGCTACACGGCACAACAACTTTTCACGGACTTTAAAAATGTTGATAGAACATGGAGCGATGGGATTGACGAGGGGCGCGCGAAAATTGTCCTAGACGGTAGCAATAAAGCATTGCGCGTTACCTATCCGGCTAATATTTTTGGCCCAGCAAATGGAGGTGTACAGTTTGTTGTTCCCTTCGTGAAATCTTACCCTGAACTCTATTTTTCTTATCGTGTACGATTCGCCAATGGTTTCAATTTTGTAAAAGGTGGAAAGTTGCCAGGGCTGACTGGCGGGCTTGCCCCCACGGGTTGCACTTCAGGCGCTGGTGGATTTAGCGCACGAAATATGTGGCGAACTAATGGAGCCGTGGCGCAGTATATGTACTTCCCCTTAAAAATAAATGCCTGTGGCGATGATTATTACTACACAAATAATGGTGTGACGCAGCATTTTACTACCGGTACATGGCAAACACTTGAACACCGCCTCGTCATGAACACACCTGGGAAGCGCGACGGTGTGATTCAGGCGTGGATGAATGGTAGTTTGGTATTAGATGTACGCGACTTTCAATTCCGTCAAGGTAACGATAATTTCGGTATTGAAAATCTTTACTTCTCAACATTTTTTGGTGGCAATGGTCAGGATTGGGCTCCCTTGTCACAACAGTACGCAGACTTTGATGACTTAATTGTTTCGGAGCATCCAATAAGCCATTAACACCCCTGTCAAAGACTCATTCGCTGAAAGAGGAATGGGTCTTTTTCAAACAAGCCTCGCGTGAACGTTTAGACTATTCACACTTACAAATTGTATTCACATTAGGCTAGCCTGTGCCTTTAATCTCAGTAAAGGTTTGCCCTAATTCGGTTCCCCCGATTAGCACTGAAAATCTACTTCGTTCGCACCGCAATCACATCCACTTCCACCAAATGCTCAGGCAGATAAAGGCGGCTAATTTGAATCCAAGTGGCCGCTGGGTAATTGGCATTGCCGTAGAAGTCTTTGCGTGCCGGTATTTGCTCTTTTAGTCCCTCTATGTCTTTAGTAAACACCGTTTCTTTTACGATATTTGCTGGCGTTAAATTTAATTTATCCAGCTGTACTTTGAGTTGTCTGTAACAGTCTGGGATTGCCTTTGCATAACTCTCGCCGCTGCAGGCAACGCCTGAGAGATAAACCGTGCCATTCACTTCAGCCACTTGGCTATAACCAATCACGCCCTCCCAAGGCGGGTTCATTTCGTGGCGGATAATCTGTGCATTTTGAACCTGCTGGCAAGAACTGAGGCCGGACAAGAGTGTGGCTGCAGCTAAAATTCCAAAAGAGAATTTAAGGTGAGATCTATTGAGTTTGACTAAACGCATTTTAAGCTCCTGGTTTTTGATTAGAAAGGTTTGATGAGAGAGGTTTGTTGAAAGAGTTTTGATGAGCAATTTATAGGCGAGACTATCGGGCAAGTAGGCGCTAAAACCCAATTAAAGATTATGAAATTTTATGAAAGCCTTGTGGTGCAAGGCTTAGACGGTGGGGGCGATATTGTTCGTGCTATTTGAAGGTGGCGCTATTTGAAGGAGGCGAGATTTGTTTGCAGAGCATCTAAATGATGGGTTTCAATCACACTCTTGGCTTGGCTGTAATGTTCCAATGCATTCTCGCGTTTACCTTGCAATGCCAGCAACTTGGCGAGCTTAAGGTGATTGTCGCTAATGCCGACGGGGCAGCGAATTGCACTATTGAATGTCAGCGCTTGCTCAAACGCAGTTTGCGCCTGTGTGTAAGCGCCCATGCTGTTATGGATTTCGCCGCGTAAATCAGCAATCTCAGCGCGCATCAGTAGGTTATTAGTTTCTTCGGCAAACTGGTCTGCTTGGTTTAAATGGTTAATTGCCTGAGCGAATTGATGTTGATGTTTGGCAATCAAGGCTAAGTTAAAGTAAAGCGCTGATCGCTCGGGTGCCAGCGTTGTTTGTGCCAGCTCAAGGGCTGATTCAATTTCGCTTTTGGCCGTTGTAAATTCATTTAGGCGTATTAACACCTGCGCAAGCGATGTGCGCACTATCATATTGTTGGGTTCAAGCTGTTTAAGGCTTGCGAGGAGCGTGCGTGCCAGTTCAAATTCCTCGGCATCCTTCTTTTCCAATGCGCGTGCAAACAATTCATTGTTGAAGGCGGTTTGCGCTTTTTCTTCCGGTTTATGTAAGGGTTGACCGGTGTGGCTGACGATAATTTCGCCCAGTTGGTAAAGTGCTTGGTGCAAATCTCGGTTAAACACGACCCCGCGTTTAATATCCTGTTTGAAATGCAGTTTGTAATCGATGCGATAATTCTCCGCAAATCCGCCAATTTGCGCTTCTACAATTAAGCTTGCGCCTGACACATTAAATATGCGCATCACCTCTTGGGTTTGAAAGTTGCGCGCCAAATTTGCGTGTGCCATCGCGCCCAATACATATTCAGACGACATGACTTGTACGTTTTTGTTGGAGCCCAGTAAATGAATTAATTCATCCATAGCGCCCAATGACACCCAATTGTAATCGTTGCTGGGGATTTGATTTTTAATCGGCAGGACGATGACGACTTCGGTTTGCATTGCAGATGAACGCGCGGATAAGGCGTAAAAAATCCCGCCCAGTGCGATAACAACGGCAATGACCAAGGCGGGCACGGCGTAAGTTTTACGCCACCATACTCTTGGTTCAGGTGTATTAACTGCTGGGGCATTAGCTGTTAAAGGTGCGCTAGCGGCGGTTTGTTTCTCTACATCTGCCGCCCAAGCATAGCCTTTACGGGGGTAGGTTTGAATAATCTCGGCGCTACCAAACAATTGTCGCAATTCGCGAATGGATTGGACTAACACTTGTTCTTCAACAGTTACATCATCCCAAATGCTAGCCAGCAAATAACCTTTGCTGAGCACTTCGCGAGGTTTCTCGAGCATCAGTAACAGCAGCGCAAAGGTCTTTGGGCGAACTGGAATAGTCTCTTCACCGCGCGTAATCGTTTGGCGATGCGGATAGATGACAAACCCTTGGCTTAAATAAATGCAGCTCAAGATGGATCCTTAAGGTATGTTGCAGGATTAACAGTATATATAGCTCGCAGAGGGTTTAGCCATGCACACTCGCAGGAACTGATGCATTTGGTGCAGATACTGCTTTTCTGTGGTGCACGCTCTCCTAGACTCCTTTAGAATGTCGTTCACATAAGCGTGGCTGCGCCAAGTCAATTGTTGCGTCACAGATTTAGCCCAATGAGTTGTTAGGACGGTAAGTGTGAATAATAAAAGTGAACTTTTGTCCCAGTTGCGTATAGATCGCGATGCCAAAGCATCTGAGCCTGCGGTGTGGCCATGGGTAGCGGGCGGTGTGGTTGCAGTCCTGTTAGTGATCGGTGCATATCAATTATTGTCAGAATCAGCACCTTTGCCGGTCAAAGTGCAAATGGCGCGTATGGCCACGGCAGACTCATCGTCAGCCAGTGTTTTGGATGCCACGGGTTACGTGGTTGCGCGCCGTCAGGCCAACGTATCTTCCAAGGTGACTGGTCGCGTGTTGGAAGTGTTAATTGAAGAAGGTATGACGGTTGCCAAAAATCAAATCGTTGCGCGCCTTGAAGATGTTAACGCCAGAAAAAGTTTTGATGTAACCAATGCCGAAATGGATGCGGCTAAAGCGCAAGTGAGCGAAGTGCGTGCGCGTTTACATGAAGCAAAATTAAATTTTGAGCGCAACAATACGCTTGTGCAAAAACAATTGGTAAGCCAGGCCGCGTTTGATCTTGCCAAAGCCAATTACGAGTCCTTAAGAGCGCAGCTTAATAATCGTGAAGAAATTGTTAATGTGAATGAAAAATTAATCGCCCAACAAAAACAAAACTTAGACGACTATGTATTGCGCGCACCTTTTGCAGGTGTGGTGATTGCAAAAACATCACAGCCTGGCGAAATGATATCGCCCATTTCTGCGGGCAGCGGTTTTACCCGCACCGGTATTTGTACTTTGGTGGATATGACCTCGCTGGAAATTGAAGTGGACGTAAACGAATCCTATATTCAGCGTGTACATGCTGGGCAATTAGCGGAAGCTGTATTAGAGGCTTACCCCGAGTGGAAAATTCCCGCGAAAGTGGCTGCGATTATTCCTACAGCTGATCGTCAAAAAGCCACGGTGAAAGTGCGTGTTGCCTTCCAAAATTTAGACCCCCGTATTTTGCCCGACATGGGCGTAAAAGTGTCTTTCTTGAACCCTGAGCCAGTTGAAAAACAAAAGCCAAAAGAACCTTTGGGTATTCGTGTGCCCACTACCGCCGTGCGTTCAGATAATGAGAATAAATTTATCTATGTTGTTAAAGATGGCGTAGTGCAAGAGCGCAAGGTGAAACTCAATGCGAGTTATGGCAGCGATGTTTATATCTCAGAGGGGCTTAGTGCGGGTGAGGATTTTGTAGTAGAAATTTCGCCCCAGTTAAAAGACGGTGTGAAAATAGTTCAAGAATAACTAAAACCTAAAAATGCGCAGCAAACACTGCGCATTTTTTTCAACTGTTGTAAATGGAGCTTGTATGTCAAATTCTGCAACGCTAGAAAAATCCGCTAAAGAAGTACCTGCTAGCAATGAGGTTTTGGCCAATGACGTTTTAGTAAGCCTAACCAATATCAGCAAAACCTATAAAAAAGGCAAAGAGCTGGTGCCGGTATTAACCGATATTAATGTAAAAATTCAGCGCGGCGATTTTGTTGCGCTAATGGGGCCTTCGGGTTCTGGTAAAACGACCTTGTTGAATTTGTTGGGCGGATTGGATAACCCTTCAGCGGGCGAGTTGATCATTGCGGGTCAGCGCATTGATAAATTTTCATCGAGCCAGCTAACCAAGTGGCGCGCGCAAAACGTTGGCTTTATTTTTCAATTTTATAATTTGATGCCAGTACTCTCTGCGGAAAAAAATGTAGAGCTGCCGCTCTTGTTGACGAATCTCACTAGCAAAGAACGCAAAGCACACGTGGCAGCAGCGTTGGATTTGGTGGGTTTGGCCGATCGCGCCAAGCATTACCCTAGTGAGCTTTCTGGCGGGCAAGAGCAGCGCGTGGCGATTGCGCGTGCATTAGTGAGTGACCCGAATTTATTGTTGTGCGATGAGCCCACCGGTGATTTAGATCGCGCCACGGCCGATGAAATCCTTGCGCTTATGCAAGAGCTAAATCAGGAACAACAAAAAACGATTGTGATGGTAACTCACGATCCGCGTGCGGCGGATCATGCGCGCCACACATTGCATTTAGATAAAGGCAAGCTAATCCAAGAATAAATTTATTAGCGAGGCACAGCATGAAATATTTCTATTTCATTTTTAAAAATTTAACCCGCAAAAAAGTTCGCACAAGTTTAACCATATTGTCGATTATGGTGGCCTTTTTATTGTTTGGGCTATTGCGTTCGCTCAGTGCTGCATTTGATGGCGGTGCTGAAATTGCAGGCGAAGATCGCTTGGTTACTATTCATAAGGTATCTATTATTCAGCCCTTGCCGCAAAGTTATCTCGCCAAAGTGCAAGCGCTGACAGGTGTTGAAAAAGCCACTACGGCCAACTGGTTTGGCGGCTACTATCAAGAGAAAAAAAATCAGTTTGCGCAATTCCCCGTGTTGGCTGACGACTACTTTGATATTTATAAAGATTTAATTAAATTGCCGCCGGCGCAGCTGGAAAGCTGGAAAAAGAATCGTGTAGGTGCGGTTGTAGGTCGTGCGCTAGTCGATAAATACCATTGGAAAATTGGCGATAGAATTCCGCTCATTGGTATGTTCCCACAAAAAAATGGCAGCACAACTTGGGAGTTTGTGATTGAAGGAATCTATGATGCAAAAACTCAAGGTGCAGATACCAGCGCTATGCTGTTCCATTATGATTATTTTGATAAGTCTCGCCAATTCGGTGAAGGTACTATCGGTTGGTTAATTATTAAAGTCAAAGACCCCAAACAATCGGCGCAGGTTGCGGCGGCGGTAGATGCACTCTTTGAAAATTCTTTTGCTGAAACTAAAACGAACAGTGAAAAAGATTTCGCAAAATCCTTTGCCAAACAATTTGGCGATATAGGTTTAATTACTACCCTTATTTTAGGTGCGGTATTTTTTACTATGTTGTTAGTGGCCGGTAATACCATGGCGCAATCTTTCCGCGAGCGAATTCCAGAGTTTGCGATTTTAAAGACGCTAGGTTTTTCAGATGTCACTGTCATGTTAATGGTGTTGTGTGAATCCCTCGTAGTCTGTGTTTTTGGCGGTATTCTCGGTTTAATGCTGGCGAAATTTATTATCACCGGCGCTGCAGTTGAGTTTGCGGCTACTTTGCCGGGTTTAGGCATGTCATGGAAAATAATGGGCATGGGCTTGGTGTTAGTAATTTTGCTCGGCTTCATTACGGGTGCTGCGCCAGCCATTCAGGGCTTACGCTTAAATATTATTAGCGCATTGCGGAGAAACTAATCATGACCTTCAATTGGCTCTCGCAAATTTTTATTATCTCGCTTATGAACTTGCGCAATATTCCTCAGCGCTGGGGCACATCATCTGTGGCAATTTTCGGCGTTGCTTGTGTGGTGGGTGTATTTATTGCCGTGCTATCTATGGCAACTGGTTTTCAACGCACTATGTCTAATGCTGGTTCGCCCAATACCGTAATTATTATGCGTGCTGGCGCAACATCAGAAATGAGCAGTGGTTTAAGTTATGAACAAACACAATGGATTTCAAGCTTGCCCGGCATTGAAAAGAACGGTGAGCAATTGCTAAGTTCGGCAGAGTTATTCGTGGTGGTGGATATTTCTAAAAAAACCACCAACACCTCCGCGAATGTATCGCTGCGCGGTGTTATGCCTGCGGCCTTTGCAGTGCGCGATAAATTTAACATTGTAGAAGGTAGAAATTTCGAACCGGGCAAAAACGAGCTCATCGTGGGCCGCTCTGCGCAAAAACAATTTAATAATTTAGCCGTCGGCTCTAGCATTAAGTTCGGTCAAACAGAATGGCGGGTGGTAGGCATGTTTGAATCGGGCGGGGGCTTGGCGGAATCTGAATTGTGGTGCGACGCTAAAATTCTGCAAGCGGCTTACAGGCGCGGTAATAGTTTTCAAACTATTCGAGCCAAATTAATATCGCCCAGTGTACTCGCCGACTTGAAAGCGGCAGTTGCGGCTGACCCTAAATTTAATGTGGATGTAAAATTAGAAACAGCTTATTTGTCAGAGCAATCTGCACCTATGACCAAATTTATTATGGGGGTTGGTTACCCACTCGCCATACTCATGGCCTTGGGTGCAATATTTGGTGCAATTAATACCATGTATACCTCTGTTTCTACGCGCACTCGTGAAATAGCTACTTTGCGTGCATTAGGCTTTGGCGCTTTCCCTGTTGCGTTTTCAACCTTGTTTGAATCGCTTGTGCTCGCGTTTGTGGGCGGCGCAATTGGCTCTGTTGTCGCCTACTTTTTATTTAATGGCTATACAGTGTCAACCTTGAACTTTGCCAGCTTTAGTCAGGTGGTTTTCGACTTTGCGGTGACGCCTGCATTGGTAAAGCAGGGGGTTATTTTTGCGGCGGCGATAGGTTTTATCGGCGGGCTTTTCCCCGCTATTCGCGCTGCTCGCTTACCTGTAGCAACTGCCTTGCGCGATAATGGTTAATCAAGTTGAATTCATTGCCAAAAGGTCGCCGTATTCTTGAGTAATACGATGGCCTTGTTCTATATTTTGCCTAAGTGCTGGTGTAGTATCTTTTAATAACAGCTAGTGCTTCCCATAGCGGTGAAACCTCATAATACGCATAAAAAGCGAGGCCCTGTACAAAGATGAAAGACGATAAGCCAACCTCCTTTGATATAGCCTATCGTGCTGGAGTTTCGCAATCCACAGTATCGCGTGCATTGCGCGACAGCCCCTTGGTGAATCTTGAAACTCGCTTAAAAGTACAGGCGATCGCGAAAGAGCTTAATTATAAAGTTGATAAAAATGCACGCAATTTGCGTTCACAAGAAACAAAAACTATCGCGCTTTTATTGTGTGAAGATCAGGGTACGGGTGACTCTTTAATCAATCCTTTCTTTTTATCTATGCTGGGCAGCATTACCCGCGCAACCGCCAATCGCGGTTACGATTTATTAATTTCATTTCAACAATTCAGCGATGATTGGCACGCGGATTATGAAGATGCCAACCGCGCCGATGGCATTATCTTTTTAGGTTATGGCGATTACGAAAGCTTTGTAAAAAAACTAACCTATCTCACCGAAGTAGGCGCACATTTTATTACCTGGGGGCCGGTGCTTGAAGGCCAGCCAGGTGTGTCCATCGGTTGCGAAAATTTTAATAGCGCGCTCTTAGCAACAGATCATTTAATTGCCTTAGGTCGTAAAAAAATTGCCTTCTTGGGCGATGTGTCAGAGCACAGCCCAGAATTTGAATTGCGTTACAAGGGTTATATGCGCGCCTTAGAAAAAGCCGATATTGCATTGGACTCGCGCTTGCAAATTAACGCAGAAACGTCGGAAGAAGAAGGCTACAAAGCTACGCTCGCGCTCTTGCAAAAGCGTATTCAATTCGACGCCATTTTTGGTGCAAGTGATTTAATTGCAATTGGTGCAATGAAAGCTTTAGAAGAGGCGGGTATGTTGGTGCCAGATGATGTTGCCGTTATGGGCTTTGACGATATCCCCATGGCATCCTATACCCATCCACCACTCTCAACCGTGCAGCAAAACACCGGTTTGGCGGGTGAATTGTTGGTAGAAAGTTTATTGAAAAAAGTAAACGGCGAACCCGTTGAATCTATGCTGTTGCCCGCAAAACTCATTGTGCGCGGCTCATGTGGTGCCAAGGCTTCTAAAGCAAAATAAGTAGGGAGCCTCTGAAAAATTAACTTGTTTGCTCTGGCGTCGTTAAATTTTTTCTCAAAATGCTCATTTATTTCAATAAACTCCGCTTTTTCGAAAAAATTTGCCTAGCCAGTGCTGCACCGTAAACATTTTTCAGAGGCTCCCAAGTATCAAAAAATCGAACCCAACAAGCAGAGAGAAGATGGCAAACAAAGAGTTTTTACATCAGCGGATTTGTATTTTTGCAGGAAAAGAGATTGACCCAACCTCAGATCGGCACGTTGAAGATATGTTGCGCAACAAATTCAATATTCACTTGCCGCAACGTACATCCATGAATGAATCGCTAGCTGCGGTGAACAGCGATCACGAAATTATCAGTTTGATTAAGCAGTATCGGGCGTTGGTTTCTGCGTGAGTGTTCTCCTTGCAATCTAAAATTCCCGCTCATCCTGAGCGGAAATATAAACATTAAAAATGATTTAGGCTTTCACTTCCGCATCACTATTATCCTGCACAAAATAAACTGACATCGCGCCTAAAATCATGCATACACCTGCAAGCACGATAATGTAAATCGCTTGGTTATCGAATACATATTTCAAAATTTGACCGGCGACTAAGCCCGATACAATTTGCGGTGCGGCAATGGTGAAATTAAAAATGCCCATATATACACCGGTTTTATCGGCCGGTAATGAGCTGGAGAGAATGGCGTAGGGCATGGCTAATATCGCCGCCCATGCGATACCAATGCCTACCATTGGCAAGAGTAAATTGAGTGCGCCACGCGGTACATCTACTTGCGTTACTAATAAATTTACATGCACGATTTCCGCGTTTTGAAAAAACAAAAAGCTGATATAACCGATGCCGCCTGCAAGCAGTGACAGTGAGTAAGTTAATTTGCGCCCAAGGCGGTTGGCAATGCGGGTTAGTACGATTGAAAAGAGCGCGGCAAATAAAGAATAAGCAGCGAAAATTATCCCCACCCAATCGCCCGCAGCACCCTTGGCTGCTGAGATCTCAGCGGGAATGCTATCCAATGTGTGCAAATACGCAGGGTCAAACCATTTGGCTTCAATGCCCCAAATATATTGCGTAATCGCGGGCGTTGAATAAACCCACATAATAAATAACGAAAACCACGAGAAAAATTGCACCAGCGCTAATTGGCGCATGGTTTTTGGCATGTGAATAAATAATTGCCAAAAATTACCAAGGCGTGTTGCAAGCGATGTTTTTACGATAGGTTTTGGGGCGATATTTTTGTAGCGATTGTAATCGTCTGGCGCATATTCTTTGGTGCGAAAGCACGTCCACAATACTGTGCCGAGCAATGCGGTTGCGCCTATATAAAATGCCCAGGTAACTGTCTCTGCCACTTGGCCTTTTTCTGCCACATTGTCCAAACCAATTACGTTGGTGAGCACGAAGGGAAGGATTGAACCGATCACCGCGCCTATATTAATCAGCAGCGCTTGAATGGAATAACCGAGGGTGCGTTGTTGTGGCGGCACCATATCGGATACCAATGCGCGGAAGGGCTGCATAGTCACGTTAAACGCGCCATCCATTAATGCCAACATAATTCCGCCGAACAACATGGGTGCTAGGAAGGCGACAAAAATAGAGGCATTCGGCATTAGAAACATGCCTATGGCGGCGGCAATTGCACCACCTAAAATAAAAGGTTTGCGGCGGCCGAATCTATTCCACGTGCGATCTGATGCGGCACCCACAATCGGCTGCACTAACAAACCCATGATAGGTGCGGCTAACCAAAATAATGAGAGTGAATGTAAATCGGCACCCAAATCAGACAACACGCGGCTCACGTTGGCGTTTTGCAGTGCGAAGCCAAGCTGCACACCTAAAAAGCCAAAGCTGACGTTCCAGACTTGCCAAAACGGGAGAGTAGGTTGTTTCATTGTTGGGTGCCTTTGTTGTTATTCACATAACGCGCCGATGTACTCGCGTTTAAATCCCACACTTTTTTGTCGGCATACGAACGCAATAATTTTACGTATTCAGCATGCGACCACGCCAAGGGGGTGGCTGAGTTAGTGCCTTCGCCGGCGGTGTAATTGTAGGTCTCATTACTGCCCACGCTGTCCCACACTTGCTCTGGAATCATTAAGCCTTCATTCGCAAATACTTCCATGGCGGTAACGTAGGTGTTGCGCAGTTTACTTAATTCTTCGGCAGTTAATTTACCATTCGCCGTTGCTTTGGCTAATTCATAGTGACCGCGCTCGCCAGAGAAAATGGGCCATACACGCCCGCGTCCTTCAGGTAAGCTTTTGCCGGTGGCGTTGTAGCCGCGCCCTGCAATAGTGTCCTCGCCATAGCCATCTTTACCGTAACGGCGCCAGCCCGGCACTTTCTCTGTTTTGCCTGCTGCGCTGAATTCGTATTTAACGCGCACGGCATCGGGCAGGGCGGTGTCATCCATTTCTGGTAGTGTATTTTGAATTTCTTTGTTGAGTGGAGAGCGCACACCGTAGCGTACTAACTCTAAAAATCCACCATCAATCACTTCGCTTTCATTCACATTTGCTTGACCGTTACGCTCTTCCAATAATCCATGATCATTAGGGTTATCGTTGCCGCTTGCACGTAAATAATAATTGCCATCTGACGGTGCTTTGTTGAGCATGCCGTTGGTGGTGTAGAGATTTTTTTCTAAATTTGCTGAATATCTATCGGCAGCAGCGAGATAACGTTTTGCGCTTGCATCATCGTTTGCCAGCTGGGCAATATCGCTTGCGGCGACTAAACCTGCAATTATCGCCGCAGTGGATGAGGGCGAATAACCGGGTTGTTCCTCCCAGCGCTCTTGAATATTTTTTGGTGGAGTGACGGTAACATTTTTAAGCCAATCGATAGTCACCGTGCCGCCGTCGGTTAAAAAATTAGCGGCAGGTTTTAACATCCTGTTGTACCAGTTAAGCATTTCTGCATCGCTCAATACGCCTTCTTTCCACAAGCGCCAGCCGAGCATAATCGGCATAGCGGTTTGGTCGAGCTGTACGCCTACCCACTCGACTTGGCCATCCACGTGGGTTTTTTGTAAGAACCAACCGGGCGTGCCTGAGTAGCCGGGAGTTTTATCGCTTGTTTGTACATGTTCTAAATATTCAAAGGCTACTTTGGGTGTGACTCTATCGCCCAGCGCTAACATCGCCATGGTGACTTGATAAAAGTCGCGTGGCCAAACGGCTTTGTAGCCGGTTTGTGATTTATCCGCAGAGGCACTATCGCCCCAAGGATTAGACAAAGATGCAATCACGCCGCCTGCATAGGTTTTATCTTCCTGTGCTTTTAAGACCAACGCGCTCGCGTAAAGTAATTTGCCGTTGTCAGTGCTTTCTTTGGAAAGTGTTTCCAGTGCGGGTAGTGATGCCAAGTAATCTTCCCAGCCAATTGCATCGCCTTCGCCGTTAAAATTTGCCAAGACTTTTTGTGCGCCTGTGTTTAATGTTTGTGTGCTCGCCGCTAAACTTTCTTCTTTTGAATTGCCAAAGCCCAACACAAATTGCCATTCACCGGTTTCACCTTTTTTAAGGGTGGGCAATTGCAAGGTTATGGCGATATTACCGCTAGTCTCGCCAGTGCTGGTGTAGTGATTGTTGAGCTTACCGCTGGTGGTTAGTTCGTTTAGGCCATCAGACGTGCCCTCAAAGCCCACTGTGCTATTTACGATGCTGGCGTTGGTGCGCACGGCTAGATGGGTTTTGCCATCGGCGGCGAACCAGGTATTGCCTTCTTGCCAAGCTTTATCGCCGGGGCCAGTGTTGGCCATGTGAGGGTTGATATAGAGATAGGGCGTTAAGTTGTCTGCCAGCGCGCGAAAGGTTACTTTCATCATTAAGCTGTTGGTGTCGGGGTCGGTAAAGATATGCTTTTCAATTTCATAGCGTCCTTCTTTATCGCGATTTACAATTTTGTAAGCGAGTGAGAGCGGGCGACCTTGAGCATCTTTGTGTAAATAATCGATGTGCGAAAGGGTGTCCGTTTTTTCTTGATGTAAAAAATTATCGCCTTTTACATAAAACTGCGCTTCCTGAATTTGCGCTTCATGAATTAAACCAAACATGGTTTCGGTGAGTATGCCCTGCGCTAGCGAGAACCAGACTTTAGAAATATTGCCTGTGCTGCCGCTATCTTGATACTGCCCCTGCGTATATTGCTCGTAAGATGTACCTATGCCAGTTTTACCGGAATAAGACCAATGGGATGCACTACCAGGTGCGCCGGGCGCAATGAGTGGGCTTGTTGCAAGAGGTGTTGTTGATTTATTGCCGCAAGCGCTTAGCGCGATGACAGACGATATTAGGATGCAACTCAAACTTTTTTTCATGATGAATACCGTTTTTCATTTTAAGAAATTATAGAAGCGTTTTTATGTTGTCGCATAAACCCAGTGTGCGGGCTACTAATGAGCGTGCAGTATTCTTTACTTGTGCTCCGTAGTAAGACTGTGAATGCCTAGTGACAGATTAGAATTTGTTGCCTTGTGAAACAATTGGCTACATACGTATTCAGCACACTGGCGTGCTTGCATACGTATGTAACCACTTGGTTTGGTTTTAAGGCTCGCGTATGTTGTGAACCATAGGCACACCTGTTTAATCACAACAAAAAATAATCAGCTTGTTTTACTAAGCACGTGTGACTTACTCATAACAAATTTCTAATCACAGCTTGGCAGCTAGCAACTTTATCTTGCCCAGACTTTGAAGGTGCAATCATGCAACAGACTCCTTGGTGGCGCGGCGCGATCATTTATCAAGTTTATCCACGCAGTTTGATGGATAGTAATAATGATGGCATTGGCGATATCCCCGGCATTATTAGCAAATTAGATTACATCGCCAGCCTCGGTGTGGATGCAATTTGGGTTTCGCCCTTTTTTAAATCGCCCATGAAAGATTTTGGTTACGATATCTCTGACTATCGCGCCATTGATCCTATCTTTGGCACGCTTGCTGATTTTGACGAGTTAATTGCGCAAGCTCATGCGCGTAATATTAAAATTATTATCGATCAAGTCTTGAATCACACGTCAGATCAACACGCGTGGTTTGAAGAGAGCCGCGAATCACAAGACAACCCCAAAGCGGATTGGTATGTGTGGGCGGATGCACAGCCCGATGGCACACCGCCTAATAATTGGTTGTCAATTTTTGGTGGTTCTGCATGGGAGTGGGATTCGCGCCGTTGCCAATATTATTTGCACAACTTTTTAAAGACTCAGCCTGATTTAAATTATCACTGCCCTGAGTTGCGCGAACAAATTTTGCAAGAAGTAGAATTTTGGTTGAAACGTGGCGTTGATGGTTTGCGGTTGGATGCGATTATTTTTTGCTTCCATGATCAACTGTTACGCTCAAATCCTGCAAAACCCGTTGAAGAAAGAAAAGGTCGCGGTTTTAGAGCCGATAATCCCTACGCTTTTCAGCGCCATGTACACGATACTTGTCAGCCCGAAAATATCGGCTTTTTGGAATCGTTGCGCAGCTTAATGAATCGCTACCCCGGCACGGTTACGCTTGGCGAAATTGCCTCTGAAGATTCGCTAAAAACCATGGCGGAATACACGGCGGGTAATTCGCGTTTGCATATGACCTATAGTTTTGAATTGCTGGTGGATAATTTATCAGCCCGTTATATTCGCGAAACCGTTGAAACACTGGAACAAAATCTTACCGATGGTTGGCCGTGCTGGGCGTTTGGCAATCACGATGTAACGCGCGTTATGTCGCGTTGGAATGGTCATGATCAATCGCCCGCCAAAGCAAAAATGCTCAACGAATTATTATTTTCGCTGCGCGGTAGTATGTGTTCTTATCAAGGCGAAGAGCTAGGTTTAACTGAAGCGGAAATTGAACAGCACCAATTGCAAGACCCTTATGGCATTACCTTTTGGCCGCGCTTTAAAGGCCGTGATGGTTGTCGTACGCCCATGCCATGGAACGCAAAAACAATTAACGCTGGTTTTTCAGCCGCAGATACGTGGTTGCCAGTTGCAGGTGCGCATTTACCTAAAGCGGTTGATATGCAGAGCCTAGATAAAAATTCCGTGCTCAATGCCTATCGCGAGTTTTTAGCGTGGCGAAAAACGCAGCCAGCACTTTTGTATGGCGATATTGAATTTTTAGATGCACCAGAAAATGTATTAATGTTTGTGCGCCGCCACCAAGGCCACACTATTTTGGCGGCGTTTAATTTGGCTACAGATACGCTTACTATAAATCTTCCTGATGATCTGCAGATTATGGCTTTGCAAAAAAATAATGTGCCTATGGCTACGGTTAATAACAAGCATTTAGTCTTGGCTGCTTATGCGAGTGCGTTTGCTGCTGTTATTTAGTTTTTAGTTGTACCCCTTGTATGTGTTGTTCTCGTTCTCGCTTTAAGGCACCTGTAAAGGCGCCTTTTTTTTGCTTTTTTTTATGAGAATCGTTTGTTTGGGTGGAGTTTTATTTGTATGTAAAAAATTCCAGCGTTTTTTTGCTGAAATATCTTTTTGCATACGTATGCGTTTTTTGAATACGTATGCACGCTATTGTCTGGCTTTGGGAGCAGGCCTACTATCCTCACCGAGGGCAGAATCAATCTGTTTTACGAGTTGCAAGTGTTGTGAATTCAAGACTTGTCATAAAAAATAATAGAGCAATCTCCTGCGGAGACAGTTAATCATGAAAAAGTTACCGTTCAATCACATGTTAGCCTTGGTTTCAACAATGACCTTGGTAGCGGGTTCACACACCGTTTATGCACAACAAGCCGCTGCAGAAGTCGATGAAGTTATTGTTTCAGGCTTTCGCCAAGCAATTTTAAACTCTGTAGAAGCCAAACGTGATTCAGACGTAGTGGCGGATATTGTGGACGCCAGCGCGTTGGGTTCATTGCCAGCTACATCAATCGCAGATGCCTTGGGTCGTGTACCTGGTGTTACTACCGTTCGCGATTCTGGTCAATCATCGCAATTAAACATTCGCGGTATGAATGGCGATTTTATTCAAACCACATTGAATGGCCGCGAGCAAGCCACTACCAGTTCTTACACTGAAAGTTTGCGTTGGATGTCATTCGATCAATACCCTGCTGAATTAATTACGCAAGCAGCGGTGTATAAATCACCTAAAGCATCACATATTGAGGGTGGTGTTGCCGCTATCGTTGAATTGAAAACCGCTGATCCATTAATGGCGAAAGAAGAGCACAACTTCAACGCGGGCTATCGTCGTTCATTTAACGATGCAGCAGGCGATGTAGGGGCAGATGAAGGCGGAGATCGCTTAAGTTTTTCTTATCAAGGTAAATTCCTTGACGATAAATTGGGTGTTGCAGTGGGTTACTCTCACTTGGTACAACCGAACAATTTTGAAGGTTCGCGCGCAGGTGCGGATGGTCAAATCGGTTATGTTGCCAACAATGTAGATGGTGTTAGCGGCGATGAATCACGCGTGCGCGCTATGCAATTCCAAGCCGGTGCAGGTAATGATCAGCGCGATGGTTTGTTAGCGACCATCGTATTTAAACCAAACGACACGATTAAAGCGCAAGTTGATTATTTTAAATCTGAATTTAAATCAGAAGACTATCGTCATGGCGTTACCATCGGCGGTCTTTCTGGCACTGCAATCAGTAACGCAAAAATTGTTGATGGTGTAGTGACTGGCGGAACTATTGCGCTTGGCAATCCAAAAACCACGAACGATTCTAGCCCATGGTTTGAAGCGCGTACGGAAGACCAATCAACACAAGCAGATTCAGAAAGTGTTGGCGCAAATGTGGAGTGGTCTGTTACTGACAGTGCAACTTTAACGTTCGACTACACACACAGTGAAGGCACCAAAACCCGTAAAGATCGCCTTGCCTCTTTGCACGCTTATGAATTTGGCACAGCCACTGGCATGTTGAATGGCGCAAGTGTAACTGGCCCAACGTGGCAAGAATTAAACGGCCAAACCATGACCTACGTGGGCAATGGCGATGAAACACCAACAGTGACATTTAACAATGCCGGTATCCTCACCAGCAATAAAATGCGCTTGTCTCGCTACGAAGAATATCCACACCTTTACACCGATACTGTTGACAGTTTCAAAGTGGATTTCAAGTTAGACGTTGAGCTGGGTGCAATTACATCTTTCGAAATGGGCGCACGTATTTCTGAGCGTGAATTTGATTCACGTCGCGGTACTTTCTTGTACGGCAGCCGCGATGGTCAATTTAATTACGTAAACGGTTCAGGCAATTGGGAATCTTATTGTGCAGATAACTTAACGGCACCTGCGCTTGCCTGTGCGCCAAAATCAGTTGATGGTTTTGTAAGCGTAGGTTCTGTTAAAGGCGCGCCAGATCATTATGTAGTTAACATGGCTGGCTTGGCAGATTCTATTTTTGGTGCGGGTAATTACCAAGGCAAACAAGTATTCAGCCGCGATTGGACTTTCGTAGAATCAGGTGCATTGGTTGAAAAAACCAAAGCTGCTTACTTGCTGGCGAATATCGAATCTGAAATGGGTGGCATCCCTGTAACAGGTAATGTGGGTGTTCGCGTTATACAGACTGACGTTAAATCGAAAGGCGTACAAAATGTTGGCACTGGTAATGGCGAATCAATTACCGATGATATGGGCGTTACGCAAACCAATTACAAATACGTAAGCTACGGCCCTGAGTACACCGATGTATTGCCATCATTGAACTTGAATTTCTCAGTGACCGATGCGGATCAAGTGCGTTTGGCGTTGGCACAAGTAATGGGTCGTCCACCAGCAGGCCAATTAAAAGGCGGTGCAGGTTCTTGGAACGGCGGTGACTTGGGTGCAAATCAATACAACGTGTGGACTAAAGGTTCACCTTACCTAGACCCCTTCCGCGCTAATCAAATCGACTTATCGTACGAGCATTATTTTGAAGATGGCGGTGCAGTAACGGTTGCCGGTTTCTGGAAAGATATTAAGAGTTTAACGGAAGGTGTTTCTTACGCACCGGGCACCATCAACTTCGCAAGCTTGGGTATTCAAACCCCAGCGGGCATGGTTGACGGCGTATTCCAAACCGTACAAAACACCGACAAAGGCGGCTACATTCGCGGCCTTGAATTGGCGGGCACACAAACCTTCGCTAACTTGCCCGGCATTTTGTCTGGCCTTGGCGTAACAGCAAGTTACTCTTACACCGAAAGTGAAACTGAAGTGGGTGGCGGCAGTTTGTTCGGCAAAAAATTATCATTGCCCGGCTTATCTAAAAATGTGTGGAGCGTTACTGGCTTCTGGGATCTGGGGAAATTCAGCACGCACTTGAATATTCGCTACCGCGACGATTACGTGATGAACATGCCTGTTCCCGGCAGCTCAACACCAACCATGGCGAAAAATTACACCACGGTTGATTATCAAGCCTCTTACGCATTTGATAACGGTATAGATCTAGTGTTTGAAGCCAACAACATCACTGATGCTGCAAACGTAACGTCTTACGGTGAAGATTCAGTGTTGGGTGAATACAAAGAGTTTGGCCGTCAGTTCTATGTAGGTGTTAACTACAAGTTCTAATGGTTGTCATTTAACTCTAAAAAACCGCCCCTTGAGCTATGCTTTTTGGGCGGTTTTTTGTTGATGTAGCAAGCATTAAATTTCAAAGAGATGCCAAATGAATAAAAAAAGTATTGTGATTTTAGGCGGTGGTACAGCGGGTTGGATTACCGCTAACCTTATGGCTACCCACTGGGCAGACAAGGGTTTTGATATCACGCTGGTTGAATCGCCCGATATCGGCATTATAGGTGTTGGCGAAGGCTCTACGCCGCCACTTAAAGGTTTTATGGATACCATTGGTGTGCAGGAATCTGAGTGGATGCCAGAATGCAAAGCCACCTATAAAGTGGGCATCACCTTTAAAGACTGGGCAACAAAGCCTAGCTTTACGCAATACGTTCATCCATTTTTATGTCAGCCCGATCAATTTACCGCACCGGCGTTTTTTCACAATTGTCATTTGCGTCGCAATGGTGTTGCACTTGAAGGCCACCCCGATCATTTCTTTTTAGCGACTGAATTAATTAAACAAAAATTAGCGCCCATCACTCCGCCCAATTTTCCGTTTGAAATAAATTACGGCTACCACTTTGATGCAGGTTTGCTCGGCAATTTTTTAGCGAAAGTTGCAGCGCGCAAAGGCGTTAAATATGTACAGGCAACCGTAGTAGAGGTTGTGTTAAATGAGCAAGGTAATATAAGCGTGCTTAAAACCGCTGAAGGCCAAAGCATCAGCGCCGATTTATATGTGGATGCCTCAGGCTTTAGAAGTCAGTTGTTACAGCAGGCACTTAAGGTTCCGTTTATCAGTGCAGCCGAAAGTTTATTTAATGATTCTGCTGTGGTGTTTGCTACCGAGCAGAGCGAACAAATAGAAGTACAAACTATTTCCACCGCGTTGAAATACGGTTGGGCGTGGAAAATTCCCCTTACCCATCGCAATGGTAATGGCTATGTTTACAGCTCGCGTTTTGTAGATGCCGATAAAGCCGAAACCGAATTTCGCGCGCATTTAGGCTTATTAGATTCCGATGTTGCTGCGCGCCACCTAAAATTTAAAGTAGGCCGCGCCACTTTGCACTGGGCAAAAAATTGTTTAGCTGTTGGCCTATCGCAAGGCTTTATTGAACCACTGGAAGCCACGGCTTTAGATATGGTTCAAGAAACGGTGGTGCGTTTTATTGAAACCTACAACAAAGGCCAATTTACCGATCAATATCGCGATGAATTTAATGCGCGCATTAATTCACGCTTTGACGCCATCCGCGATTACATTGTCTGCCACTACCGCGTCACCTCGCGTACCGATACCGATTACTGGATTGAAAATGGCCGCAACGAAAAAATTTCTTTTTCATTAAGATCCATCCTCTCGTCATGGGTGGCAGGTAAAAATATTACCGATGAATTGGAGCGACAAAAACTCGATGCTTATTTCCCAAATGTTTCTTGGAGTTGTTTGCTGGCAGGCAAGGGCGTTTACCCAAACCCCGATCAGTTGCGCTCTGGTAATGAATTAGCGAATCAATACAAAATTGAAAATATTGAGCGTTACTTGAAAGGTTGCGCGCTTAATTTTAAGCCGCATGTGCAACAGCTTAATGAATTGAAAAGATAAATTTTCTCCCTTGAATAAGGTAGTAGATCAAGGGCACCCCCTCCCAACCTCCCCCTTCACACAGGGGAGGGGCTGACTCCCAGTGCGATAGCCTTTTGTGCAAGGCTCGCTCTAATCTCCTCCCCTTTTTCAAGGGGGAGGCCGGGAGGGGGTGCTTTTGCAGTTGCTCTAGCCCTCCCTCTTTTCAAGGGGGAGGTTTGGAAGGGGTGCAGTTTTAAAATAAACAACGGAGCAAAATAATGCCAACTAAATCCCAAAGCATCATCGCCTTAGCGCTAGTCATGCTATTTTCTTTGCAAGTATCCGCCAAAGAATTTGAAATAAAACATCTAGAACCGCTCAACTGGTGGGTAGGTATGCAGCACCCAGAGCTACAGCTTATGGTGCATGGCGAAAATATTTCTGCTTTAACACCAGAGATAAATTACGCAGGTGTCACCTTGGTCGGCACCGAAAAAACCGACAATAAAAATTATCTATTTATTAATTTACGCCTAGCCGATACCACCAAACCCGGACAATTCACAATCGCCTTTAAGCTGGGCGATAAACTCATAACTAAAGCAGTTTATCGATTAGAAGCACGTGCAAAAAACTCAGCTGCGCGCAAAGGCTTTGATGCGAGCGATGTCATTTATTTACTTATGCCAGATCGTTTTGCCAATGGTAATCCTGCTAATGACTCCAAAGCGGATCAACTAGAGAAATTCAATCGCAGCATTAGCGGTGGCCGTCACGGTGGCGATTTAAAAGGCATGCAAGATCATTTAGATTATATTGCAAACATGGGTTTTACCATGGTGTGGCCAACGCCGCTGGTTGAAAATAATCAAGAGCAGTATTCCTACCATGGCTACTCCGCCACTAATCACTACAAAATCGACAGCCGCTTTGGCACTAACGAAGATTTCAAACAATATGTTGCCGCAGCCAATAAAAAAGGCGTGGGCGTCATTCAAGATATAGTGCTTAACCATATAGGCTCTGGCCATTGGTGGATGGCCGATATGCCCGCTAAAGACTGGTTAAATTTTCCTGAAAAATTCACCGAAACAACGCATCGCCGCACTGCTATTCACGACCCGCATGCAGCACCAGAAGATGCAAAATTATTTAGCGATGGTTGGTTTGTAAAAACCATGCCCGATTTAAATCAACGTAATCCCTTGCTCGCCACCTATTTAATTCAAAATTCGGTGTGGTGGGTGGAATATGCCAATCTCTCTGGCATTCGCGAAGATACCTATTCTTATTCCGACAAAAATTTCCTCTCAGCATGGGGCAAACATCTATTAGAGGAATATCCTAACTTTAATATTGTGGGCGAGGAGTGGACATCTAATCATGCGATTGTTGCCTCATGGCAAAAGGGCAAAAAAAATGACAACGGTTATGTCTCTTATATTCCGAGCATGATGGATTTCCCTGTACATGATGCTATGCGCAGTGCACTTAATGAAAACGAAGGTTGGTCTATCGGGTTCATAAAACTCTATGAAACCATCGCCAATGATTTCATTTATGCCGACCCCGCGCATATGGTGGTCTTCCCTGAGAACCACGACACCAGCCGAATTTATTCGGCGTTGGATGGCAATCTAAATTTATTTAAAAACGCCATGGTCTTGAGTGCAACTACACGCGGCATTCCACAATTCTTTTACGGTTCAGAAGTGTTAGCGACTAGCCCTAAAGAACGCGATGACGGTGCAGTGCGTAGCGATATGCCCGGCGGTTGGGCTGGCGATAAAATCAATGCCTTTACGGGTAAAGGTTTAAGTGCGCAGCAAAAAGATGCGCAAGATTTTGTAAAAACCTTATTGAATTGGCGCAAAACCAGCGATGCCATTAAAACCGGCAAGCTCATGCACTACGTACCAGAAAAATCCACTTACGTTTATTTCCGCTACACAGATTCAAAAACTGTGATGGTGGTGCTGAATAAAAACGCACAGGATTCACAACTAGATTTAGCGCGCTATCAAGCCATGATTAAAGGGAAAACGAGCGGAAAAAATATTTTAACGGGTGAGATATTGGATTTATCCAAAGGGTTGAGCTTAAAAGCTATGACGCCAATGGTGATAGAGCTGTAAGTAAATGTGGTATGGCTGGTTGGATATAAAGCCGCTTATGTCGAGCGGCATTATTTTTTATAGAAATGGTTTGTTCAACAAGGTGTCTATTTTTTCTGCAATAGGCGAAAAGTCAGGATGTTTTTTTGCCAAGTCTGTTAAGAGTGTTTTTTGGCTTTCACACGCTTTTTCAACATCATTAACAATCTGTTCAATTCTTGCATTGTTTAGGCCGCAATGGGTCTTGGCGAACTTATCCAGTACTTTCCATTTTGGCCAACGTTTAGTTCCAGTTAAGGTGAGCGCCATGGAATCGTTGGGGATGTAGGGTGTGGTGCTAACCAAATCGAAAACCGGTGCGAATTTACGGTTGCTGTCAGGCGTTTGTCCAGCACGATAACTTTCAAGGTTGTTATATAAAACACCAAAGTTTTTTAAATGTGCATCGCCATTTTTAATCTTAATATTAAGCAATGTCAGCTTAAAAAAGTCTTCAAATGTTTTTTGTTGAAGTTCTTGCGAAACATATTGGCGAATGGTGTTGGTGCAGGCTTCAATGCTTGAGTCGTATTTCGCTTGAGTTGTTCTGCCTTGTAAAACACAAAAATCTTCAAAACCCAGCGGTTGATCATGTTCGTCTATATCAAAGCGTTCACAAATTAATAATTTGCCGTTATTGCTAAGGTGAAAGTTCGGTGTAGTTAAACCCGAAGCTTGCGCAAGCGATAAACAAAAAAATTCATTGCAGGCTAATTGCGGAAACTCACTTCCCCAGCTTTTAACAATATATTTTTTTAATGGCAATGTAGTTTTATTGATAATAGGGTTAATGCCATCAATTTCATTGCGTAAATCCATAAGCACTTTAGGTTGTACACCTGCAACGCCTGATTGCAATGCGTAGATATTCAATAGATGGTCAAATAATTCGGCATCATCGCTATTAAGTATTTCATCCAAGGCGGGAGTAGTCAGGTTCGTTTCAGGCAGGGGATTATTCGCAAGGGTATAACGCAAACGGCCAATTTGGTGATTGCCCAAGAGCGTTAAAAAAGTCATGTCATCGCTGCCATAATGTTTTGCAGCGGCTCGCTCAATGGCTTGACGCAAATAACCCTCGGGTAAATTCATTTGAAATAATGGATGCAAGCCTTGCTCGTAAATATAACTCTCAAGCCGCAATGGCATTGTTAAAGACAATGCTTCGGGTGCATCAAGCCCATAGGTAAACCCATGGCGCACTTGGGTACGTGCAAGTCGCCCAGCAAGTTGGCGATTAACAAAAACATCAACCTCAGCCATGGTGAGATTCCTCTCGTTGCGCTGCCACCAAATCATCCAGCGTTGGCAAACCTGTGTTGGCAAGTGTTAGCTTTTTACCCAGCAGCTCTACAACTCGCTGCACCTTGCGTATACCTATATCGTTGTAATCATTGCGTTCGAGCATGCCCACCGTTGTTCTATCAAGCCCAGCCATTTCAGCAAGCTGTAACTGACTCCAGCCCTTTTGCTTGCGTAGGGCTTTAATTTGTTGACCGAGTTGTTCCAAGGGCATTGTCATAATGGTTGCTATCTATTATCAATAATGATGAATATATACATCAAAAATACTATATTCAATACAAATGATGAATATATGCATCAAAATGAATGATGCAGGATATTTACTTTACGTACACGCAACAAACATGAGCAATTTCTCATGTTCGAAAAACACGATTTTTTCGACATAAGCAGATTCTCATGTACAAAAAATCCGATTTTTCGAACATGACAATACATAAATCAGCCAAAAAACTTGAAAAGTCCCAATTTGGTACCTATAGTACCCAAATTGGGACTCTTGTGGCGGTTGTGCAATGACAAATCAAGTAATAGCAAATCAAGCAATAACGGTAAGCGATGCGCTCTTTAGCAAAACCCAGCAAAAGGTAATTGGCTTGCTGTTTGGTAGGCCGAATCAAAGCTTCTTTGCCAATGAAATTGTGCGCAGCGCTGGTTTGGGTAAGGGTACAGTTATGAGGGAGCTGGAGCGGCTTCATAGCGCAGGCTTGATTACGCTCTCACGTCAGGGAAACCAGAATCACTATCAGGCTAACAGCCAGAACCCCATTTTCCATGAGCTAACGGCCATAGCACGCAAGACCTTCGGCATTGCCGATCTTATTAAAGACGCTCTTCAGCCTCTCTCCGGCAAGCTTCTAACTGCTTTTATTTACGGCTCCATCGCTAAAGGTGAGGCCACCTCTGCAAGCGATATAGATTTAATGTTGGTGGGCAGCGATATAGCTTACGGCGGCGTTATGGAGTTGCTAGCCGCAGCAGAAGAAAGCCTTGGCCGCACAATTAACCCCACCCTCTACACACCGCAAGATTTTCAAACTAAACTCAGCGGCGGTAATCATTTTTTGGTCAGAGTCATGGAGCAACCACGAATTAACCTTGTTGGTGAGGTTGATTCAGTAAATAACCTATAGGGAGATTAATCACCATGAGTGAGTTTTTAGAAAGCCTAGTAAAAACGGGCGGGCTTAAACAAGAGCCGCCAGATGCCAATGAATCAGCAGGCTTATTGCGCAGCGCAATTGATCGTTTGCAAGATGCTCATAACAACCAACTCAAATTTGCCAGCCGTTTTGATTTAGCCTATAACGCCGCGCATGCGCTTGCCTTATATGCGTTGCGCCAACAGGGTTATCGCTCAGATAAGCGTTATCTAGTCTTTCAATGTTTAGTGCACACTGCGGGCGTTAATAAAACGCAGGTGCGAGTATTTGGCCTTTGTCATGAGCGTCGTAATTTAGCTGAATATGAAGGTTATATGGATGTAGATGAAACCTTGCTTGCCGAATTGTTGGAGGCTACAGATGAATTGTTGGCGAAGCTAACAATTGGTTGATGTAATAGGCTGTATTTTCCAAATTGCATATTACTAAGGCACAATCGCTCTGTGCGTGTTAAAAGAAAAATATTAAAGTGCATTGATCTTACTTTTGCTCTCGGTGCTTTCGAAAAGTTACTTTTAATGACATAAGAAATATTTATGTCAATTAATTGTACTCACTTATGGGTGAGTTATTTTTTAAACAAGGAATTATTTATGAATATGTCAACAACCGAACTAATACTTAAATTTGATCCTAATACTATCGAACACTTGGGTATTTCATTGTATTCAAAGTTGCCAAGTGTGATATCAGAGTTAATATCTAATTCATGGGATGCTGATTCAGATGAAATTAATATAGATTTTAGAGATCAAGGTGAGATTAAAGAAATTTACTATTCTGATGATGGTATGGGTATGACTTTTTCAGAGCTTAACGAAAAATATTTGCTAATAGGTAGAAATAGGCGTCGACAAGGTGCAAGCCTTACTCCGAAGGGAAGAAGCGCAATTGGAAAAAAGGGGCTTGGAAAGTTAGCTGTTTTTGGTATATGTAATGAGGTAGAAATTTGTACTGTTAAAGATGGCATAGAAAATAGATTTTCAATGCATATTAAGGATATTAAGAGTGCAAGTTCTAATTCGTATAAGCCGAAAATAATATCTCACAATATTCCAGTACAAAAAAATAATGGGACTGAAATATGGCTAAGAGATGTAAAACGTAAATCTAAATTTAGTACGTCAGACATAGCTCATGGCTTGTCAAAAAAATTCCTTATATTTGATGCTCTTAGGGTTGAGCTGAGGCACAATGGCGTTGACCCATTAGAGATATCAAATGAGCTGAAGTATGATGGTTTTCTTAAACAGTTTGAATGGGAGTTTCCGAAAGTAGAGTTTGGGGTTGAGTATAAAAATTGGGATAAAATAAAAGGAAAAATATTTACTCTTGATACTCCTGTTAAAGATACAGAGATGAAAGGAATTTATCTCACGTCGAGAGGTAAAATAGTTAACGTGGCTGACTTTTACGGATTGAGAGATACAGATCAGTTCCATAGTTATGTTACTGGATATTTAGAAATAGACTTTATTGATGAGGTGGATGAGGATTTGATATCGACAGATAGGCATTCTCTAAACTGGGAGCATGATGTTACAAAAGAGTTGCAGACTTACTTACAAAAAATAATTAGAAAAATAGGCGGGGAGTGGAAAATCAAGAGGGCACGCTTGAAACAAGAAAATATAGAAAAAAAGAGTCAAATAGATATCCTTAAGTGGCAGAGTGGCATGCCTACATATGAACGCGAGTTGAGTCAGAAAATCATTAACCCTATATTAGAAAATTCTGATATTAGTGTTGATGAATCTGAAAGAATAATTTCAAATGTGATAGATAAATTTGACAATAAGGTTTTCAAAGATTACGCCTCTAAAATAGCTGATAATATAGATCCCGAACACATTGGAAAGTTTCTAGATTTGTTGAATGACTGGAAAGCAATTGAAGCTAAGCAAATTAGTGATTTGGCTTTGGCTAGGATTGAGGTAATAACAAAATTCGAAGAGCATTTGAATATGGATACCAAGGAGGTGCCGACATTGCATAATTTCTTAAAGAAGTTTTCTTGGCTTTTAGATCCACGGATATTAGAGTTTAGAGACGAAGTAACCTATTCAAAATTACTTTCCGAAAGCTTTCTGGAGTCGGATCAGCCGCCAGAAAATAAAAGAATCGACTTTTTATGTAGTAATGCGCTGGGAGGGGTGTTGTACGTTATAGAAATAAAAAGAAGTAAATATAAAGTCGATCAGAAAGCTCTTGAGCAAGCCTGGGAGTATCAGCATTTCCTAAAGGATAAATTTGCTACTGGTTCTGGTTTCTCTACGGTGGTTTGTTATGTCGTAGGCGGTGAGAAATCATCTGATAGTAAGTTTCAAAGTAAGTTACAAACTTATGAAAAATCCGGTGAGGTTTTTGTTAAGACATATAGAGAGCTACTTGAACAGTCAAAACAATATCATCGCGAATTTATAGATATGTACGATCAGATAAAAAAATAAATTTACATTTCTTCATGCACTATTTTTGCAATTAGCTTTGCGAGAAAAGGAGGTACGGCATTTCCAACTTGAACATACTGTTGAGTTCGATTTCCTTCAAAAAAATAATTGTCAGGAAATGTTTGTATGCGCGCAGCTTCACGAACAGTAAGGCTGCGACATTGCTGTGGATCATAGTGAATAAAATAGTGCCCATCTTTTGAAATGTGGCTAGTTATTGTGGTTGCGTATTTGCCTTTCGCTTGCACCCGAAACCGATCTGCAAATTTCCCAGATTCCCAATTTTTATGATTCGGTGCTAAAAACTCTGGGAACTCCTGAGCTTTTGGGTTTGGGTTTTCACGGTCACTATTTTCTTCTGCAAATGCAGCACAAAAGAGGTAGCGTGCCAAATCTGTAACTATATGACCTCTGGTTTCATAATTAAGTACACCTTTAATTTTCTCATCCTTGTACCAGGTTTTGAGTTCTTCTGGTGCGCTCATCTCTGTCGTGATTTCGGATGCGTAAAATATGTTACCGCGTTGTAAGTTCTTCAGTTTGTTGGCCTGCAAAGCTTTTATTCTTTTCGCTAATTTTGCATGACCACTGTTTTTCAATTGGCGTGGCATTTCTTTGAATATTTCAGATGCTACGCTATTCCACTTTTCAGCATCGTCTCCGCCTTTTGATAATCCGCTTCTCAATGGGGGAAGGTCACCAATTACATCTTCAATATTAACTTGCTCTGTGGTTTGAAGAATCGATGGGATGGTGGTGTTGTCTTCTCTTATTCCAAGAAGAATTACTCTGTGTCTGGCCTGTGGAATACCATACTGTTCTGCTTTAATAACAAAGTCAGAAATATTTTCATAGTTTGGATTTAGCGGATCATTAGCTGGCCTTACCAGTGAATAAATCTTGTATTTGCTTTTTCCGCGTTTGCCTAATGCTTTGCTGGGGTTTTTAAGGTCTTCAAGAATTTTTGGGAATATTTTTTCATCATCAATTGTGGCAGACAAAATACCCTTTACATTTTCCATAACAAACACATCCGGTTCAACGATGTTAAGAATGTTAAGGTATTCTTTGTAAAGAAAGTGGCGGTGGTCATCTTTAGCTACATAGTCAGTTTTTCCCATGTTGCGCGCACGACCAACCAATGAATAGGCTTGGCATGGTGGGCCGCCAATAACAACTTTCTTTCCATCGTAGTCTTTTAATCGCTGTTTTATTTCTTTTTCTATATAAGTATTATCTTCACCTAGAATTCTAGGTTTCTCCAGCGTTTCTTCAATCGCCGCTTTTGCCTCATCTGAGTATGCGGCAAATAGTTCTTCACGCTTAATCTCACCGCGAACATACTGATAATATTCTTCGGGCACTTTTCCTTTGGGAAATTTTCTAAAAAAAGCACGAAGCTGTAATGTTTTGTGTGCGCTTTCTTCTGCTTCTACAGACGCAATAATTGAAAAAGGGTGATGACCTTTTTCATCTACAAGAGCTGAAAAGCCCTCACCTAAGCCTCCTGGGCCAGCGAAAAGGTCAATGATTTTGATTTGAGGGCGCATATAAGAAAAAGAAAAAAATAGAGGGTCTTAGAATAACAGGATTATCTACTAATTCCAGGGTGCGATTACGGGCTTTACGCATTGATATTGCGAGAGCGGTATTTTATCGCCACATACTGAGTGTATTCAAAAGGTTGGAGGGTATTGGTTGTTTGAATGCGTGTGCTTAACGGTAAAACCCGTCGTCAGCCTAACGAGGTTATTCATACTGCCGCGAATTGGCTATTGTATGACTCTCTAAATGCAGAGATTGAGGGGCGCACGCGTTAAAGCAAAAAGCAGATCAAATTTTTAATCTGCTTTTTAAGCGCTAAAAAATTATCTAGCTTTATTGAGCTTACCCCTGCTCATCCTCAACACTCACCATCCACCCCAGCCCAAAACGATCTGTGAGCATGCCGAAGCTGGGCGACCAAAAGGTTTTTGCGAGTGGCATTTGTATGCTGCCGCCTTCGGCTAATAAATTAAACGCGCGTTCAGTTTCTGCTTGGGTTGGCAGTGAGAGCGAAAGCTTAAAGCCGCTGAAGTTTGTTTTGTCATCGCAACCATCTGATGCCATAAGTGTGTTGCCACCTATGGTGAAAGTAGCGTGCATCACTTTATTTTCAAAGCCCGGGGCGAGCATACCTGGTGGTGTGGCTTCTGGGCTGTCGCTGTAGCGCATCATATAGGTCACTTCTGCGCCTAAGACTGTGCGGTAAAACGCCAGTGCTTCTTCGCAGTGCCCGCTGAAAAACAAATAAGGTTCTAGTCGTGTGCTGGCCATGGTTAACTCCTTGATGGGGGATGGGTGGGGATGTGGTCTGAATTATGTGCGCGCTATGGCGTTGCCTTCAATAGCGTGATGCGCATTGGCTTTAGAGCATTGCTTTATACAGCTTATCGTACGTGCTATGGGCACTCTAATTAAATACTTGCTCACACTCAGTATTCAGCGTGGCATCTCAATGTCAGAAAATCCAAAACTGTCCTAGGTGTAAACAGTGGTTCGCGGGTAAAGTTTACCAATGGCAAGCCAGAAGAAATGATTAACCTCCATAAGCCACACCCAAGCAATGAATTAAAACGCTACGTGAAAGCGCAAGTTATCGAGAAACTGAAATTAGGGGGCTACCTGTAATGGCAGGCAAAAACGAATTAATGACCCACAAGGGCTACTACGGCTCCATTGTCGCTAGCATTGAAGATAATTGTCTGTATGGCAAGCTAGAGTACATTCGCCCGCTGGTAAGTTATGAGGGGCAAACCTTGGCAGAGCTTCAAGCTGCCTTTGAAGGTGCAGTAGAAGATTATTTGGCTGATTGTGCTAAAGACAGAATAGAGCCTGAAAAACCCTGCAAAGGTAGTTTTAACATACGTATAGGCCAAGAACGCCACCTTCAGCTTGCCATGTATGTAGGCAAGCAAGCCAAGTCTATAAACGATTTAGTGGTTCAAGCTATTGACCATGAGCTTGAGCTGTTGCGGGCGGGCTAATTAATGCAAGGCTTAATTTCGAGAGAGGCCTCAAGCGATTAACTTGGGGTTTTGGCTGCCTATGAGTTAGGGTATTGCGAGACGCGTGCACGGGGAGGCTGCAGACTTCCAAAACCTTACTTACGGTGATTTTGCAATTTGCTTTCAAGATAAGCGGGTGCTTACCTTGAAAGCCTTGCTGTATATGGTGGGCCCACCCAGACTTGAACTGGGGACCTGCCGATTATGAGTCGGATGCTCTAACCAACTGAGCTATAGGCCCTGAAAAAAATGTGCGTCACAGCGCGCAGGAGGCGCATTATAGAGACTTGTTTTGTATGTGGCTATAGCCTTAAGCGGGGAATAAGAAAGCCTGTAACTTGTTGATAGGTCTAAAAAATAAAACCCGCACATGGCGGGTTTTATTTTGGCGATTAATTAATCAAAAAATGATTAATTATCTTTTCCTATCTAGTCGTCTAAGAAGCTGCGCAAATGATCGGAGCGCGATGGGTGACGCAATTTGCGTAAGGCTTTGGCTTCGATC
>SXGR01616042.1_pt1 | contig 35581 bp, 27 predicted proteins | sample 3174711 | NCBI WGS metagenome assembly SXGR01 (sample SAMN11356860, study PRJNA531348) | freshwater metagenome | isolation source: freshwater sample F1-60 | place: China: Fuxian Lake, Yuxi | collected 2017-12-25 | reverse complement strand
GGGGTTCTGCGTGGCCAGCACGAAGAAGGGCTCTGGCAGGCTCCAATGCTTGCCGCCGATGGTCACGCGGTGCTACTGCATCGCCTCCAGCAGCGCGCTCTGGGTTTTGGGTGGCGTGCGGTTGATTTCGTCCGCCAGGATGATGTTGGCGAAAATGGGCCCCTTGACAAACTCAAACTGGCGCCGGCCGGGCTGGTTGGTTTCCTGAAGAATTTCCGTGCCGGTGATGTCACTGGGCATAAGGTCCGGCGTGAATTGAATGCGGCTAAACTCCAGGCTCATCACCTTGGCCAGAGAGTTGACCATCATGGTCTTGGCGAGCCCCGGCACCCCCATCAGCAGGCCGTGTCCGCGGCTCAGGATGCAGAGCATCATCTTCTCGATGACCTCTTCCTGCCCGATGATGACGCGCGCCATCTCGCGCCGGATCACTTGATATTGTTCGCGCAGCGCATCGATGGATTGCACGTCTTTGTCGGACACGGGGTGGCCGCCATTGGAACCGGGTGCATCGGGCGTGAAGTGAACTCGCATGGTGTTAGTTGGAACAACAGTGGTATTGAGAGACGGCGGAGACTGCCAAATTGCCCGGGTTGAATCAACAGGAATCCAGAAATGTTCCTCACAGCCGCTGGGGTTGAATCTCCCAAAGTGTTGAAGGGGAGCGGTGGCGCCCTTTTAAGATTTTTCTGGCCGCCACCGCACATAGCGCTAGCCTTGGGGGGGGCATTATGGGCACATTCAAGTTGCGGAGCATGGCCATGTCCACCGCCGTCCAATGCCTACTTACGGAGCCTGTCATGAATCGATCCAAGAAATCCCCCATCGCCCTCGCCGTCCTGTTCGTCGCGGCACTTTCGATGCCCGCACTTTTCGCCGTTGATCTGGCGGCGCCAGCGGTAGCGCCAAAGGCACCTGCTGCACCGGCCGTGGCGCCGCGCCTGCAACGGCCCGCGCCCAGGCTTCCCATACAGCCGGCCCAGCCGGTGGCCGCTGCCGACCCGGTGGCGCAACACCCGGATTGGAAGCTGGTGGATGAGGCCGTCAACAAGGGGCTTCCCAAGACCGCCATCGAGAGGCTCGAACCCATCATCGCACGCACGATGAAGGAGAAGCGCTACGCCGAGGCCATCCGGGCCATTGGCAAGAAGATCGCCCTTGAGGGCAACATCCAAGGCAACAAGCCTGAAGAGAAGATCACCCGCCTTCAGGCGGAAATCGCCAAGGCGCCCAAGGAGATGGTGCCCGTGATGGACGCCATTCTGGCCAACTGGTACTGGCACTTCTTCCAACAGAATCGCTGGCGCTTCATGCAGCGCACCCAAAGCGGCCAAGCCAACGGCAAGGACCTGCTCACTTGGGATCTCCAGCGCATTTTTACGGAGATCGACGCGCAGTTCACCAAGGCGCTTTCCGCGGCGGATGTGCTCAAGAAGACGCCCGTTGCCGATTACAACGACCTCATCCAGAAGGCCACCGCGCCCGATAGTTACCGGCCCACGATGTACGACTTTCTGGCGCACAACGCGCTGGCCTTCTACATGTCGCCTGAACAGGCCGGCACGAAAGCCTCCGATGCCTTCGAGTTGGCCGCCACGGGCCCCATCCTCGACGACACGGCCGCGTTCCTCGCGTGGAAGCCGGCGACGACCGACACAACCTCGCGCACGCTGCAGGCTGTGCGCCTCTATCAGGACTTAATCCGGTTCCACAAGGACGACGCCAAGCCGGACGCGCTGGCCGACGCCGACTTGTGGCGCCTGGACATGGGCCAGAATCTGGCCGTGGGCGAGACCAAGAATGCGCGCTACAAGGCGGCGATGAAGCGGTTCGTGGATCGCTGGGCCGATCATCCCTTGAGCACGCGCGCGCTGCACAAATGGGCCTCGGTGCTGCACGGCGAGGGCGAATGGGCTGAGGCGCATGCGCTGGCCAAGCGCGGCGCGGAAGTTTTCCCCGACAGCGACGGAGGCATCCACTGCTTTAACCTCAAGCAGCAGATTGAACAGAAGAACTCGCAAGTCAGCGTGGAGCGCGTGTGGAACGATCCGCAGCCGCAGGTCCACGTGCGCTATCGCAACCTGACTGAGATTCACTTCCGCATCGTGGCGGAAAACTACGACGAGCTCATCAAGCGGCATCCGTGGCAGCCGGAGGCCCTCAATGACAACGAACGCAAGGCGCTCCTGGGTAAGGAAATCATCAAAGAATGGTCGATCCAGCTCACCCCCACGGACGACTATCAGGAGCGCTTGCAGAAGGTGGAAGTGCCCAAGGGGGTCAAGCCGGGCTTCTACTTCCTCATCTCCAGCCACGACAAGAACTTTGGCGGCGCCAATAACATGGTGTACTTCACCGACTTTTGGGCCAGCGACCTGGCCTTTGTCATCCGCACCCATCAGGGCGACGGCGTGGTTTCGGGTTTCCTGCTCAACGCCATCACAGGCGAACCCATCGCGAACGGCGACATCCGCGCATGGCAGCGCGTGGGCCAGAACCGCGTGGAGGTTCCCGCACAGAAGACCGATGCCAACGGCCAGTTCAAGTTTGCCGCGAATAACACCGGCTACCTGCTGCTGGCCAGCGCGAATGGCCAGCGCCTCTCCACCTCGCGCGAGCATTACAATGGCATGCACGGCTTCAACCAGAACAGCTACCAGCACACCGTCTTCTTCACCGATCGTTCCCTCTATCGGCCGGGTCAAACCATTGAGTACAAGGGCATTTGCATCAATGTCGACCCGAACAACGACAACTACACCACCGTGCCCAATGCGTTTCTGACGGTGGTGTTTAACGACCCCAACGGCAAGGAAGTCACCCGGCAGAACCAGCGCGCCAACGAGTACGGCAGCTTTAGCGGCAAGTTCACCGCGCCGCGCGACCGCCTCATGGGGCGCATGAGCATGCACGTCATTAACGGCCCCAATGGCTCCGCCGCCGTGAGCGTTGAAGAATACAAGCGGCCCAAGTTCCAAGTGGAGTTGGAGGCGCCGAAAACCGCCGCCAAGCTCGGCGCGGCCGTCAAGCTCACGGGCAAGGCCACGGGCTACACGGGCGCCGCCATCAATGACGCGCAGGTCAAGTGGCGCGTCGTGCGGCAGGTGCGCTATCCCATGTGGTGGGGTTGGTATTATTGGTGGCGTCCGGCGGCCCCCAACAACAGCCAGGAAATCGCGCATGGCACGGCCGTGACCAAGGTGGACGGCGGCTTTGACATCGAGTTCACGGCGATGCCCGACCTCACCGTGCCGGAGAAGGACGAACCCACCTTCCATTACCAGATTCACGCCGATGTGACCGACACCACCGGCGAGACCCGTTCCAACGACCGCAACATCAACGTGGGCTACACCGCCCTTGCGGCCACGTTGAGCGCCGGCGACTGGCAGACCAGCGACCAGGCCGTGGTGGTCAGCATCAACACTGCCTCGCTTGACGGCATCGGCCAGGCGGCGGAAGGCTCGCTCAAAATCCATCGGCTCAAGGAACCGGCCACCGTGCAGCGCGCCTCGCTCGTCGACCGCCATCATTACCCGATGCCGGTGGGTAAGCGTGCGCTCACCTTCCAGCCTGAACCGGACGCCTCGCAGCCCAACTCATGGGAATTGGGCGCAGCAGCGGCCACTCACGGCTTCACCACCGACAAGGACGGCAAGGCCAGCTTCTCGGCCAAATTGCCCGTGGGCGCCTACCGCGCCGTATTGGAGACGCAGGATCGCTTCGGTAAGAAGGTCACGGCGCAGCTGCCATTCATGGTGGTCGATCCCAAGGCGCCCAAGCTGGCCATCAAGATCCCCAACCTGCTGGCCTCTCCCAAGTGGAGCGTGGAACCGGGCGAGGATTTCACGGCGTACTGGGGCAGCGGCTACGGCAGCGCGCGCGCCTTCGTGGAGGTGGAACATCGCCACAAGGTGCTGCAGAGCTACTGGACGGAGCAGGGCCTGACGCAATTGGCCATCAAGCAGGCCGTCAACGAAGCCATGCGCGGCGGCTTCACCCTTCACATCACGATGGTGCGCGAGAACCGCGCCTACTTGAGCAGCCACCGCGTCAACGTGCCCTGGAGCAACAAGGAGCTGTCGGTGAAGTGGGAGCACTTCGTCAACAAGCTTCAGCCCAGCCAGAAGGAGACGTGGACGGCGGTTGTCACCGGCCCCAATGCCAAGAAGGCCGTGGCGGAGATGGTGGCCACGCTCTATGACGAGTCGCTCGACCAATACTTGCGCCACCAATGGCAGACTGCCTTTGGCGTGTTTCGTCAGGACTACGCCCGGCTGGGGCAGAGCTTCGAGAACATGAACAAGGGCCTGCAATACCTCCAAGGCCAGTGGCCCCAACTGTACAAAGGCTCCAACTTTGCCTACCGGCAGTTCCCGAATGAAATCGCGGCCAACCTTTGGGGCTACGAATACTTCGACTACAACCGCAAGGCCCGCTTCGGCGGTGGGGGCGGCATGGGCGGCCCACCCATGGCCATGATGGCCCGCGCGGCAACCGCTCCCGGTGGATTCGCCGAACAGCAGAGCGCCATGCAGGCCGACGGCGCTCTGATGGAGGCCGCGGCAAAGTCAGACCGGCGCGCCAACTTTGCTGGCGAAGACAAGCAGGCCAATGGTCAAGGTGGCCGCGATGAGGGGGCAGCGGGGGCCGCAAACAAGGGCCCGGATCTGGGCCAGGTGACGGCCCGCAAGAACCTCAACGAGCAGGCATTCTTCCTGCCCCATCTGCTCTCCGACAAGGATGGCGTGGTGAAGATGGAGTTCACGATGCCCGAGGCGCTTACCAAGTGGAAGTTCATGGCCTTTGCGCACGACAACGCGCTGCGCAGCGGCTACCTCACCGACAGCGCCGTCACGGCCAAGGATCTCATGGTGCAGCCCAACGCGCCGCGCTTCCTGCGCGAGGGCGACAAGCTGGAATTCACCGTGAAGGTGTCCAACCTCACCGACAAGGTGCAAAAGGGCCAAGTGCGGCTGACCCTGAACGACGCGGTGGGTGATACCTCCGTGGATGCGCTCTTGGGCAATGTCGCCAAGGATTTGGCCTTTGACGTGCCGGCCAAGCAGTCGCGCACCTACTCGTGGCGCCTGAATGTCCCCGACAACATCGGCTACCTCTCGTACAAGGCCGTGGGGGCCACCGACAAGATGTCCGATGGCGAGGCCGGGTTCCTCCCGGTGCTCTCGCGGCGCATCTTCGTCACCGAGTCGCTGCCGCTTCCCATCCGCGGGGCGCGCACCAAGAAGTTTGACTTCGCCAAGCTGGCGGGGTCGGGCAAGTCCGACACCATCAAGCACGAGCGCTTCACCGTTCAGATGGTGTCCAACCCCACGTGGTACGCCGTGATGGCCCTGCCCTACCTCATGGAGACGCCCTTTGAATCCACCGAGGCGACCTTCAACCGGCTCTATGCCAACAGCCTGGCGCGGCACATTGCCAAGAGCGACGCGCGCATTCGCGGTGTGTTCGACCAGTGGCGCGATACGCCGGCCCTGGACAGCCCGCTTGAAAAGAACCAAGACCTCAAGGCCGTGATGCTGGAGGAGACGCCCTGGCTGCGGCAGGCCAAGAATGAAAGCCAGGCGCGGCGCAATGTCGGCATCCTCTTTGACGACGGCCGGCTCACGCGCGAGGTGGACGCGATGCTGCGCAAGCTGCGCGAGCTTCAGCGGCCCGACGGCGCGTGGTCGTGGTTCCCGGGCGGACCGCCCAACGATTACATGACCCTCTACATCGCCACGGGCTTCGGGCGGTTGCGCAACCTGGGCGTGGATGTGGACATCAGCATGGCTCTCAATGCGCTTAACCGCATGGACGGCTGGGTGGATGAGCAGTACCGCTGGATCCTGCGCCACGGCGACAAGACCAAGAACAACCTCTCGCACACCATCGCCTTCTATCTGTACGGGCGCAGCTTCTTCATCAAGGAGCGCCCCATCGCCGCGCAGCACAAGGAGGCGTTTGACTACTATGTCGAGCAGGGCAAGAAGCATTGGCTGAGCCTGGCCAACCGCCAGTCGCAGGCGCATCTGGCCATTGGCCTCCACCGCGTGGGCGACGCTGTGACACCCAAGGGCATCGTAGCCTCGCTCAAGGAACGCTCCGTCACCAATGAGGAGATGGGCACCTTCTGGCGCGACACGGAGTACTCCTGGTGGTGGTATCGCGCGCCCATCGAATCGCAGGCGGTGATGATCGAGGCCTTCCACGAAATCGCCAAGGACTTCAACATGGTTGAAGACTGCAAGGTGTGGCTGCTCAAGCAGAAGCAGACGCAGGACTGGAAGACCACCAAGGCCACGGCCGACGCGTGCTACGCGCTCTTGCTGCAGGGCGCCAATTGGCTGGCCAGTGACGCGCTGGTGGAGGTGAGTCTGGGCGAGCAGAATCCCACGAAGATTGTGCCCAAGAAGGTGGAGGCGGGCACGGGTTTCTACGAGCAGCGCTACTTGGGAACCGACGTGAAGCCCGACTTCGGCAAGATCACCGTGACCAAGCACGACGAGGGCGTCTCCTGGGGCAGCGTGCACTGGCAGTACATGGAGGACATCAGCAAGGTGACGGCGCACACCGACACGCCGCTCAAGCTGGAGAAGCAGCTCTTCACGCGCGTCAACACGGCGAAAGGCCCGCAGCTGGTGCCGGTGGCCGGCAACGTGACGGTGGGATCGGAGATGATCGTGCGTATCGTGCTGCGCACCGATCGCGACATGGAATACGTGCACATGAAGGATCAGCGCGGCAGCGGCACCGAGCCCGTCAACGTGCTCTCCCGCTACAAATATCAGGATGGCATCGGCTACTACGAGAGCACGCGCGACACGGCCTCGCACTTCTTCGTGGACTACCTGCCCAAGGGCACGTACGTCTTCGAATACGCCGTGCGCGTCCAGCACAAGGGCCAGTATCAGACCGGCATGGCCTCCATCCAGTGCCTCTACGCGCCGGAGTTTAACAGCCACTCCCAGAGCCACATGCTCTCGGTGAACTAGGCGTCAAGGCTCAAGGATCATCACGCAGGCCGGGAAGCCAGTTCCCGGCCTGTTTGTTTTTTGGGGGCGACTGCGGGGGAAAAGCAGGCTAATCCTCAGCGACACCCAGACGCCGGATTTCAGAAAGGCGCGAGGGCTCGATTGAAAACGTGCCCACTGTGGGATCCTCCAACTCCAGCTTGTCCCCCGCCGCACGGCATTGCGCAAGGTGCAGCACCGAGCCGTCTTCCATCCTCGCCTTGAACTTGGCGCCGGCCGGCGGCTTGTCGCTGATCCTCGCCATCTGCATCAGCAGAACCTCCAGCACGCCGTACTCGCGCTGGCCGAACAAGGCTGAGTCGATCGTCAGCGTGCCGTCCACGAGCGAAACAAATTTGCCCTCCACGAAGTCACCGTTCTTGAGCAGCACACCGCGCCGGTCGGCCTTGACCTTCTCGGCGTGCTGCTCAGCCACAGGCTGGAAGACGAGGCGCGCCACATTGACGGTCGAGATGCGCGTGGGCACCCGGTCGCCCGCAAAACGCACGGCCGTGTCATCGGCCGACACCACCGCATGCGCCAGATGCGAGCCGCCCCATGTGTAGGCGCCCACAGCCTGCGCGATGACCTCCCCAGCAGGGTTTTTCGCCGGAGGTGGCGGCGCGGTGGAGATGGAAAGACTCTGCGTGGGCAGCAGTCGCTTGGCGCGTCCGGGTTCCGACCAGTGCATCTGGCACGCCGATCCGCTCTGCCGTGCCACCGCCTCCACCCGCAGGTCGTAGCGCTGATTTCTGGCCAGGGTCATGGCGGCGGTGAATTCCGCGCGTTCCTGGTTGCGCAACTGATCGAGCAGAAGCTGGCCGCCCAGCCAAAGTCGCACGCCTTCGTCGGCGATGAGGTGAAACTTATGCTCGCCGGAGAGCGCCGGCTGCAACTGCCCGATCCAGCGCACGCTGAAATTCTCAGTGCCGAAACCGGGTGCAGGCTCCTGGCGCCAGTGGAAGAGAATCTGCGGATCCACACGCAGCAGTACGTCGCCGAAAAAAAACCGGTTGCGATAGTAGCACGCCAGCAATCCCGACTGGCCCGGCAGCGGCTGGGTGAGTTCCGGCGTGACGAGCGCCGGATACAGCTGGTTCCGTGGCACGACCGCCTTTGCGATTCCCGGCCCACTCCATTGCCAGCGCACTGCGGCCTCACCGTAGTTGTCGTAGAAGTCCAGGCGCACCGGATACCGCACTCCGGCGGTGAGGCGCACCTTGCCCTTGGCGGCAAACCCCAGCTGCCCCTCCCACTCTCCCAGTTTCAGGGCCTCACCCATCTGCAGCTGGCCGCCGTCGTTCGCCTCCAGAAAGAAGGTGTACTCGCCGCTGACGGGGCACTCTAAAAACCCCGTCCAGCGGACGGAGAAGTAATCGCGGTTAAGATCCACCATGGGCCGGTCGTGGCCCCACTGAAAGTCCAGCGTTTCATCAACGCGATAGACCACCGCGCCCTTGTGTCCCGGCCGGCTGTAATAGGCGCCCAAAAGGCCGGTGCCATTGCCGTTCATCAAGGCACCGGGCTCAAATCCCACGGCATCGGCGGCAGGCTCGAAGCTGGCAAATCGCACCTGAGCCAGCGGCACACGCACCTCCCTGGCTTGCGGGCCACGAATCAAGAGCTGATCGCCCTCCACGAAGCGCACGTGGCCACTGTAAGTTTTCTGGTCGAGCGTGCGAACCGTGCCGGCCTGCAGCAGAAAGCCCAGCCCCAACACGCCCGCGAGGATGAACTTCACCATGCGCATCGCTATCGCCGCGGGGACGCAGGCGGGCGCGCGAAGAAGGAGGCTGCCTGGCGCAAGAGCAGCTCGCGAAGCGGTGCGTCCTTGCCGGTGGCGTCAAGGAGGGTCAGCCGTTCCGACTCCGGCGCGGACTTGGGCATCACCAGATCTATGAAACCCTCAACCGTCTTGACCGTGTCTCCCGATTTCTTCCACTGCTCACGCCACCCGCGTTCCACCTCGGCCGCCGTGGTTTCCTTGCCACCCCTCTGCAGCGGCAGGTTGGCCCCGCGCAGACCCTGCAAGAGCACTTCGATTTTGAGGGGTTCAGTGAGAGCGCGCGGGCTGTGCACCATCACGGCGTAGTCTTCGCCCACGAGCAAATTCACCAGCCGCACCACCGACAACTGCTGGGCGCGCCCGCTGACCTCGTAAGGCACCACGTCGCCCGCACGCACCACGCGCGCAGACACCAGATCGCGCCCGGTGGGGTACGTGATGTGAAGGAGCATCTGCCCCGCGGAAATGTCTCCCAGGTTGACCATCAACTGGCTGCCGGGCAGTTGCACCGATCGGCGCTGTGCCAGCGTAATCACGGTGACGGGATCGCGCGGTGCCGCGGGCTTGTCCGCCCCGGCCACCAGCAGCAGCAGCATGAGGATCGACTTCATCTTACATCGTATACGCCCTCTGCCCCTGACAGATTACAGCCCCCTGTGGGGGACGCCGCCCCTACTTGAGCGCGCTCTCCAGCATCGCCCGGAAATCCTTGTTGGCGTCACGCACCGTGGCGGCCGGCCCGGTAAGGCGAATGTAGAGCGAGCCGTCCTTTGCCTCGATGATGCCGCCCAGCAGCGCGGAGTTGGCCTTGGGCACCTTCTCGCCGAAGGGCGGGCCGGTCAGATACGTCCCTTCGGCAAGAACGAAGGTCAGCTTCACGCCATTGACCACAAGCTGTTCCTGCGCGTGCTTGACGGCGGGTTCCTTGGCAAACTGCTGCAGCCACCGTCCCACGTTGGCCTGCACTCCCCCCGCACCGCCCGGGCCAAAGTGGAAAAACACGCATTCGGCGGCGTCCGCACCCTTCGCCGATGGAATCTCAAACTGCGCCTTGCGCACATCGCCCTTGGCTTCGACGGTCTTCCAAGCGGCCGGCTTGGCGAACTTGAGTCCGCCCACCTCAAATTTTCCGGGCTTGTCCTGCCCCTGCAACGAAAGTGCACAGGCCAAGCTCAAAAGGGTCATGAGTTTCATGGGTTCAAGGAATACTCCCAAGGGCGTGCCGCGTCAACCTGCCCGAGCGCGTCAGACAACTTGGGGTGCGGCGATCAGCTCGGACTGGCCCTGTGATCGAATCCACTGCGCGATGGCCGTGGCGGCCTGGGGGCGCGCGGCCGCCTCCTTGGAGAGGCACGCCATCACGAGCTGCGCGATGTGGGGCGGCACGTGGTTTTCCATCCCGTGTTCCTGCAGGCGCTCGGCCATCGTCACGGGCTGGACATGGATGATCTGGTAGGTCAGGTCGCCTGTGTAAAACGGGGGCCGCGCGGTGAACAGTTCGTAGAGGGTCGCCCCCAGCGCGTAGAAATCGTCGGTGGCGCGGGGCACCGCACCCTGCAATTGCTGCGGGCTCATGAAACACGCCGTGCCGCTAATGACATGGCGCATGGACGACCGGCTGAGCGTGTCCACCATGGTCGCGGCGATGCCAAAGTCCGCCAGCTTAAGCTCGCCGGCTTTGCTAATCATCATGTTCGCCGGCTTGAGATCGCGGTGCACAATCTTCTGGCGGTGCGCATAGTCGAGCGCGTCGCAAAGCTGCAGCATCCACCCCTCGACTTCATGCCAGCGCAGAATTTGATCGGCCCGCTCCAGCCGCATGGTTTCCAGCATCGTCCCCTCGACAAATTCCATGCTGATGAAGGGCGCCTCGCCGGGAAGATGCACCAGATCATGCGTGCGCACGATGTGCGGGTGCGAGAGGCGCCGGCTCTTCTGGGTCTCGCGCTTGAGTTCGCCCAGCGCCATGGCGTCGGCGGCCAGCTCTGCGGGAAGCAATTTGAGGGCGACTTCCTCTTCCAACTGCTGGTCGCGCGCCAGCCACACCACGCCCATGCCCCCGCGCCCCAGCTGCCGCAACAGCAGGTAGCGCCCGCCGCCCACCACGCCCCCGGATGCCTCCGGCGCGGCCGGCGCACCCCCGACGGACGCCGGGACGCCTGGAGAGACGGGCTTGCCCGGCGTGGTTTTCGCCCGTTCCAACTCCAGCCGTTGGGCGCGGTAGTGCGCGTCCACCTTGGCGGCGACATCGCGGAATCCCACGTCGTGTTCGTACACCTCGCGGAACTGCTCGAAGGCCTCGCCCGCCCGATCCATGCGCTCATACACGCAGCCCAGGTGGTAGATGACCTCGTTGCGCAGATCCGACGGGATGCCGCGCTTTTCCTCCAGTGCGGAGTGGAAGGTGCGCTCGGCCATGTCCAGCATGCCGCGCATGGCGAAACACTGGCCCAGATAATTGCGCGCCTTGACGCGGTTGCGCGAGCTCTCCTGCGCGCGTTGGAAAGCCTGGATGGCCTCGTCAATCTGCCCTGACTCGAAGCAGACGACTCCCAAATCGTATCGCACATCCATGTCGGCGGGGAACCGTCCCGCGCGCTGGCGGCAGTCCTCCAGACGGAAACGCGCGCGTTCAGTCTGGATGCGGTCGCGGTCGGCCGCGTGGCTGGATGACTTGGGGTCGAGCTTCGCCAGCTCGTGGTCCAGCTTGGAAAGGCGCGTGTCACTGACGAGCTTGTCCATCGACACATCGCCCGCCATGCCATTGTCGGCGGCATACTCAAAGTATTCCAGCCCCTTGTCGAACTGCTTGCGCTGCACCCAGAGCTTGCCGATCTCAATCGCCAGCCGCAGGTTCTTCACGTCCTGCTGGAAGATCTGCTCCTTGTCATAGATCATCTGCTCAAGGACTTCGTCGGGCTTGAAGACGCGCTCCTCGTTCTCCGCTCCCTGCGTCTGCGCGACATTTTTAAGCACGTCGCGGTACGACCCCTGCCCCGTCGCCAGTTTTTCGTAGTTACCGCCGCGGATGGTGGCGCGCGCGGAAAAGTCGCGGTAAAGCTGGCGCAGGTTGAAGTCGTCGGGGTGCTGTTCGCACAGAGTTTTCAGCACGTTCTCGGCCTCCTCATGGTCGCCGCGCTTCTCCAGCACCTTTGCGAGCAGCTGGCAGATTTCCTTGTCGTCGGGCTTGGCCGCAATGAGCAGGCGCAGGCTGGGCAGCGCCGTGCGAGGAAGATCCAGCGCCAGGGCCGCATCCACCACCAGCCGGTGGCCCAGCAGGTTGTCCGGATCGGTCGTCAACACTTCTTCGGCCTGAATGAGCCCTTCGGTCGCATCGCCTTTGCGCAGCGCCATGTGGCCGCGGGCCAGCGCCGGCGAGCTTGCCGCCGCGCCGGCGATTTTCTTGAGAAACCCAGTCCCCTTGCGCATCGACCGCTGGACTGCTCTCAGTGCGGTGCGCCCCTCGGCGAAACCCGGTGCCAGCTTCACCAGTTCCTTGAGCTGGACCAGGGCGTATTCGTGATTCTGTTTCTCGACGGAAGCGGAGGCGCGCCGGTACCGCTCGCGCAGTTCCTGCGGCAGTTGTGACTCCTCCAAGTCCGGCATGGGGTTCTTATAGAATGCCGCGGTATGCCGCCGAAAGAAAAATCCGGCCGGTCAATGCAGCAGCGGCAGCGGATGTTCGCGGCGGATGAGCCCAGCTTCCACGCTCAAAAACTCTTCAAGGCGGCGGTGCGCCTGTGCGTCATCGAGCGCACAAGCCATGAGCCAGTAGTCGGCGTAGTGATTACCTTCCGATTCCACTAGGCCAGCATACAGGGCTGCCACTTCGGGCTCGGTGTCCGCCAGCGCATGGCTGAGGATTTGGAATTTCTCGCAACTTCGGCCCTCAATGAGGGCAAAGCAAATGAGGTGATCCACCACTTGCTCGCGGCCGCCCCGTCGAATGGTCTTCATCAACCCGCTGATCCACGGGCTAGATCGAGGGGGCCCCAGCGGGATGCCACGGCGCCGCAGCAATCCAAGGAGCATGCTAAAATGGTCGAGCTCCTCCCGCGCGATCGCCGCCAGTTGGTCCGTGACGTTGGCCAGCGCCTGATAACGCATGAGGCCCAGCGCCATGGCCGCAGCCTTGCGTTCCAAATGGCAATGATCCACCAACACGGCAGGCAGGTGGGCCATCACCTTGGGCAGCCACCCCGCAGGAATGGGTTCGCGCCACAGCAACACGGGCAGGAGTGTGCGGGCCCCACCCACCACGGGGAAAGAAAAACCCGCGCTTGCCACACGCGCGCCAACGGGATAGGCAGGAGCCCATGTTTCCCTACATTGCCGACGCCCGGCAAGGCGCATGGCTGCCTGGTCCCTACGAAGGCGTGGAGCTGCTCATCCTGCGCAAGGATGATGCCACCGGGGCCATAACGGTGCTGCGCAAGTTTCGCGCCGGCACGACCGTGCCCGCCCACACCCACCGCCTTGCCAATGAATCGGCGTACGTCATCTCCGGCCAGTGGGAGGAAGGGGAGGTGAACCACGGGCCGGGGACTTTTTTCTTCGCGCCCAAGGGTGAGCGCCACGGCCCGCATCATGCCAGAACCGATGTGATCAGCCTCACGCATTTTGACGGGCCGCTGACTTTGGATTAGGGAGGGGGTGTAACCGGGCCCTCCCCGCGTTTGTCTAATTCGTTGCCGATGCCCGCATGAAGACCCACAGGCGCCACTTTCTCCAGGGCTTGGCTGCAGGCACGGCCGTCGCCGGGCCACTTTGGGCGCAGCCCGCCACGAAGCCCACCTATCGCGGCCCCAATGTCATCCTCATCCGGTTTGGGGGCGGAGCGCGACGCCGCGAGAGCATTGACCCGCAGCACAGCTACGCGCGCCATCTCACCCAGGAGCTCGCGCCGCGTGGCACGCTCTTTGGGAACATGATCGTGGATCTGGTGGAGTTCAAGGCGAGGTCCGGCGAGAAGCTTGATTCCAAGCTCAACGTGGACACGAGCCACGCGCAGGGCACGCTCTATCTGCTGCTCGGAAAGTACGAGAAGTTTCGCGACCGCGACGGCAAGTTCTTGAGTGAGAATTTCGAACTCAAGGTGCCCACGCTCTTCGAGTACTTCCGCAGCGCCTTCGACGTGCCGCCGGAACAGACGCTCATCATCAACAACGAAAACCGGCCGCAGGAGGAGTACTTCACCTTCAGCAACCACATTCACTTCGGGGTGGACTACAAGGCGGAGACCTTGAGCCTCTTCCGGTTCAAGCTGCACCTCTACTCCCAACAGCTCAAGGATCCCAAACTCCCCGAGGCCGAGCGCCGCCGGGTGGCCAAGCTGATGCGCGACTTGGAGAAAAGCCTGAACCAAGAGCAGAAGAACGCCGACCGCCAGGGGCCGGCCATCCGGGATTTTTGGAATGGCTGGCGTGCCTACTATGGTGATGGCGGCTTTGTGAACGAGCGCGGCGACCAGCTGCTGACCGACCTGTCGCTGCGCGCCATGCAGCACCTGCGCCCGCGCCTGATGATGATCAACTACACTGACTGCGATTACGTCCACTGGGGTGTGCGCAGCCATTACACCGATGCCATCCGCATCATGGATCGAGGCATCCGCCAGCTTGTCCAATTTGTCGATCATGACGAGTTTTACCGCGGCAACACGGTCTTCTGCATCGTTCCTGACTGCGGCCGCGACAACAATCCGCTGGCCGACGTGCCCTTCCAGCACCATTTCAACTCCCGCTCCTCGCGTGAAATCTTCGCGCTCCTTTTTGGGCCCGGCGTGCCCAAGGGCACCCGCGTGGACAAGCCCGTGCACCAGATTCAAGTCGCCGCCACGATTGGCCAACTCATGGGCTTCAAGACCCCGCACACCGAGGGACCCGTGCTGGAAGCGGCACTGGCATGAGTACGCCCGGTGCCTCTTCTCCGGGAACCCATGCCGGTGCGGCCGCGTTGCCCTCCCACGGAATTCCCCAAAACCACGGATGGGCCCAGCTGCGTCACTTCGCCATAGGTGCAGTCAAATTCTTCTGGGGAGTCTTCTTTTGCCAGAGCATCGTGGGAGCCATCCTCGTTGCCGGCTGGGCCCAACGTGCCGCACAGCGCGCGGCACTCAGGCACTGGTGGCAGCGCAGCCCCCTGTCGCACCAGCCCTTTGAGGGATTTGTCCAAGAGGCCGGCGAGCTCGCCGGTCACGCACACTGGCCCAATTGGTTTTTCCGCCACACACGCGCGAAGACCGCCCCCGCGCCGCAAGGATGGGATCGCGCCGGCGCGCTGGTCACCTCGGTGCGGTCAAACTTCTGGCTGGGCCTGCAAGCCGTGCTCTGCACCTCCCTCCTGCTGGCGCCCCCGGGTTTATTGTGGTGGTTCGGCTGGGATTACGGCTGGAACATCTCCTACTACAAGAGCTACGAGCAGTTCGCCATCGGGCTGGGACTCTCAGGCATCGGCATCGTCCTGTTTGTCGCGGCGATGTTTTACGTTCCCATGGCGCAGGCGCGGCAATCGGTCAGCGGGCAATGGAGGGCGTTCTTTGATTTTGACCTCGTCTGGCGCATCGTGCGGCGCCAAAGGGTGCGCTGCATCGGACTGGCCATGGCCTGCGCCGTCTGCGCCCTGCCCTTCCATGCGCTCAAGGTGGCGCCCATGTACTTGTCCAACCGCGAAAGCGGGTTGGATTTTCCAACGGAGGCGGCCGCCTATCAGTACCTCCGCAACTACTACTGGGCCATGGCGGCGGCTGGCTTCCCCTTGTTCGTGATGCTGCGCGTCTGGGCGGCCCGGATTTACGCGGGCGGAATCGTGGCACTGCATCAGGAGCAGAGGTTGAGCGTGGACGAACTCAGTGCCGTGGAGCGTGAAGTGCTCGGCCGTCTGCAAATGCTGCGCAGCGCACCCGCGCCGCAACGCCACTGGTTTGCCCGACTGGTCGCCTGGGCACTCTCCCGCGCGGGCCGGCTGGTCACGGCGGTCATCCTGATCTCTGTCTGGCTGGGGTTTGTCGCGCAGATTTATGTTGGCGAATTCCTGAACTACCACGAATGGGGCCGGGGGTGGATCAATCAGCCGCTGCTCCAGCTGCCGCTCTTCAATTACATGCCCATCGCCTCAGGGGATCCGGGCAGGGATCTGGGCATGGCGGTGGCGGTGTTGGCGGTGGCGGTGGCGGGGCGCGCCTTCATCGGGTTTCTCCAACGTCTCCATCGCGTGGCCCGGCCTCCGGCAGACTGAGCACGCCGTTCACTTGCGGCCGAGCATGCGGTCGAGCGAGTCGCTGGTTTGGTGGATGAGCGCCTCCGGGTAGTGCGCGTAGGGGTGGAAGTACTCGAAGGTCAGGTAGCCGTTGTAGCCGGCCTGCGCAAACGCCTCCATCACCGCCGGCCAGTTCGTGGTGCCGTCGAGCAAGGGCCGGAAGGATTCGAGCGAGTGATCGCTCCCCTTCTTGGTGAACTCCTTGAGGTGCACGTTCTGGATGCGCCGACCGAGGATGGGGATCCAGTGCTCGGGAAACTGAAAGAGCATGATGTTGCCGGTGTCGAAATGCACGCGGACGAACTCGCTCTGGAAGCTGTCCACAAAGGACACCATTTCCTGCGGGGTCATGAGGAAGCCGTTGAAGAAGATGTTTTCCATGTTGAGCCGCACCTTGAGCTTCTCGGCCACCGGCAGCAGTCGGCGCACGGCCTCACGCGCACGCCGGTCACACACGTCATTGGGTGTGGGCTCATGATCCGCGCGCCAGGGCATGTGGACGGCACCGGGCACCACCAGCAGGTTTTCCGTGCCCAGATCGTGCGCGCACCGCGTCATCCGCTCGGCCAGCTCCAGCCCGCGCGCGCGCTCGGCCTCCTTGTTGCTCGTCAAGGGATAGGGCCAGAAGAGGAATGAACAAACACCGCTGATGGCGATGCCAATTTTATCCGCCATCTTGCGGATGGCCGTGAACTCAGCCGTGCCGTGGCGCGGTGAGAGGTCGTTCTCCAAATCGTAGTTGAGTTCAATGCCATCAAAGCCCGCGTCTTTCGCCAGCTTGAGGCACTCCTCCAGATTCATCCGATCCGGATACGGAAACGCCCAGAGGTTGATGGACTTCTTCATCACGTATCGCTTGGTCGCCGCGCGGCGCAGATCCGGTGCGGCCTTGGGCGCCCCCAAGGCGCTGCTTCCAAATGCCGCTGCCCCCCCTGCGGCGGCCAACGCCGAACTGATGGCGGCTCGACGGCTAAATCCGGAGGGCTCGGGCGAAGGGGCTTGCGGTGCGTTCATGACATCCAAAGAGTTCTGGGAACCACCCACGTTCCCAAAATGCGCCCCGCGGGCAAGTCATTTAGGAAATGCGGCCGCCATATTATGGTTCGGAACCGCCCCGGTGTTCATAAGTGTGCCTTGTCGTGCCGGCGCGAGCCCGGATAGCGTTCGCTTCGATGGAGGGTTTTCGCGGGATTGGGTTGCGCGCTGGCCGTGCCTTGATGGGGATGGCCGCGATCATCCCCGCCCTCTGCCTTTGCGCAGCACCGCCTGCGGAGCCCGTTTCGGAAGTCCAATACCGCGCTGGGATGGGGTTTTTTGTCGGCTCGCAAGGCCTCAAGTCGCCAGCCGAAGCCGTGACTTGGTTTTCCCGCGCCGCAGAGAGCGGCCACGCTCGCGCGCAGGGCATGCTCGGGCTTTGCTATTACAGCGGGCAAGGCGTGAATGTGGACTTCACGCAGGCCGCCCATTGGCTTCACCGCGCCGCCGATCAGGGCGACGCCATCGCGCAGCACGGACTCGCGGTTCTTCATGCCCGAGGCCAGGGCGTGAAGCGCGACCCTGCCCTTGCCGTTGAGTGGTATCTCAAGGCCGCCCGACAGGATCACGCCGCGGCCCAAACTAACCTGGCCGCGGCGTTGGAATCGGGCACCGGCGTCGTGCCCAATCCAGCCGAAGCCATCTACTGGTACCGTCGCGCCGCCAAACAGGGCTTTGCCCCGGCACAATGCCATCTGGGAACGGCCTACTTCGAGGGGCGTGGAGTGGACAAAGACCTGACCGAAGGCGCGCGCTGGCACCACGCCGCCGCCGATCAGGGATGGGTGCCTGCGCAATTCCTTGTGGCCACGCACCACTTCTTTGGCGAAGGCGTGCCGCAGGATTTTGTGCAGGCGCACAAGTGGATGAACCTGGCTGCCGGCGCGGGCCATGCCGCGGCGGGGGAGCATCTGCAAACCATCGAGGACAAGCTCACGCCCCAGCAGCACGGCGAGGCGCAGCGGCTGGCGGCCTTGTTTGCCGCCCGACAATCGGCCCGCACCTCAGGCACGGCCGCCACGGCCCCGGCCCTCAGCACGCCCGAACTCAAAGCGGCCACGACCGCCCCGGACGTGCTTGCTTCTGCCGCTTTGGAGCTAAGCGGCGGCTCGGGATTTTTAATCACCACCGATGGCCATGTGCTCACCTGCCAGCATGTGGTGGCCGGCGCGCGCCGCATCGAAGTGGCCACGGCCGCCGGCTTGCTCGAAGCAAAGCTGCTGGCCTCGGATATTCCCAATGACATCGCGCTGCTCAAGGTGGAAGGCACGCACAAGGCGCTGCCTTTGGTGAGCAGCGCGGGCGGGCGACTGGGCCACGCGGTGTTCACCATCGGCTTTCCCAACACGACCCTCCAAGGTGTCGAGCCCAAGTACTCGGCAGGAACCATCAACGGTCTGGCCGGCGCGCAGGATGAGCCGCGCCATTTTCAACTGGACGCGGCCGTGCAGCCGGGGAATTCGGGGGGCGCACTGGTGGATGAAGGTGGCCGCGTCATCGGCATGGTCCAGTGCGCGCTCAATCCGATGAAGTCGTTCCAGCGGTCCGGCTCGCTGCCGCAGCAGGTCAATTACGCGCTCAAGAGCGATGTGATCTTCCACTTTCTGCGCGGCCATGCGGCGCTGGCTGGCAAACTGGCGGTGCCCTCGGAGAGCGAACTTACCAAGCAGGAGATCATCGCCGCGGCACAGGCCGCCGCCGTGCGCATTCGCGCCCACCGATGACTGCCGGATTGACTCTGGAGCGTCTCCGACTATCCTTCCTGACAGTCGAAGGAGGCAGTTCATGAGGAGGTTTTCACAAGCAATCGTCCGGCTGTGTCACGCGCTGTGGATCGCGGCTGCGTTCATCGCGGCGGGCTGCGGCGGGCCGGATGCCAAACCTCAGGGCAAGGCGCCATCCACTCTTGATTTGCATCCCAAGACCGCCGAAGGCCAGCTGGAGCTGGGCTACAAATACTATCTGGGCGATGGATTGCCCATCCACCACGAGCGTGCCGCCGCACTCTTCAAGCAAGCCGCCGAGCAGGGCCATGCGGAGGCGCAGTTCGCGCTCGGTGTCTGCGCTCAAAATGGGTACGGCGTGCCCATGAACTATCTGGAGGCTGCCAAGTGGTACCTCAAATCCGCGCGGCAGGACAATCCCAACGGCCAATACCTGATGGGACTGGCCTGCAAGGAAGGCAGCGGCGTCTCCAAGAATATCGTGGAAGCGTACAAGTGGCTGCATCTGGCCGCCGAGAAGGGCCAGCCGGTTCACATCGAGGCGCGCGACCAGCTGGCGTTGTTGCTCACGCCGGATTTGGTGGCCGAAGGCAAACGACGCGCAGAGCAGTTTCGCATCTACGAGAGCACGCCGCAGTCTCTGGCCGGGTCCGCGCCCCGCACCACGCCAGACCCTGCGCCGCCACGGCCAAACAACTAGGCGGACGCCCGATCAGGCTCCTTTTGAGGCACCCAGTCTCGCGGTGATTTCCCCGGCGTCATAGACGCACCCACCCCAGGTTCCCCCGCAGGCCGCCTGCAGGGCTGCCCACAAGCGAGTGTCCTCGGGCAATTGGGGGTGGGGAGCCAGAGACGGATGGCGGGGGCGTTGCGCCAGCACCGCCGCGCCCTCCTCCGGCGACATCGTCCTGCTGCCATCGCCAATCCAGTTCACTGAGCCCAAGTTGCGGCGGCAATCAATCTCGATGCGGATGATGTCGCCCTCGCGCACGCGGCCGATGGGCCCACCCGCCAGCGCCTCGGGCCCCACATGACCCACGCACGCACCGGTGGACACGCCAGAAAAACGCCCGTCGGTCACCACGGCCACTTCCTTGCCAAAGGGGAGAAACTTGAGGGCGGAGGTGATCTGGTAAATCTCCTCCATGCCCGTGCCCATGGGACCAATGCCCGCGAGCACCAGCACGTCGCCCGCGCGCAAATCTCCGTTCTTGATGGCAGCCATGGCTGCCCTTTCGCTGGCAAAAAAACGGGCCGGCCCCTGATGGCAGTACACGCCTTGTGCATCCAGTTTGGAAGGATCGATGGAGGTGCTTTTGATCACGGATCCTTCGGGCGCAAGATTGCCGGTGGGAAACGTGAGCGTGGGAGTGATCCCATGCTGGGCGGCGCTTGCCGGAGAATGAATCACCTGGTCGGCGTCCACCCCGGCCTGGTCGCGCAGAATCTGACGGAAGCGACTGCGGCGCTCCGACGATTCCCATTCTTCAAGCACTTGCCGCCACGTGCGCCCATCGGCCGTGAGCGCGTCTAGCTCCAGCAGGTTCAACCCGCGCAGATGCAGCATCACCTCGGGCACGCCCCCTGCGAGGAAAACCTGAACGGTGGGATGGTGCACGGGCCCATTGGGCAGCACACTCACCAGCCGGGGCGTGCGCGCATTGATGGCGCGCCAGTCGGCCACGGTGGGCCGGCGCAGCCCCGCGGCATGCGCGATGGCGGGGATGTGCAGTAGTAGATTGGTGGAGCCGCCAAAGGCAGCGTGAACCGTCATGGCGTTACGAAGGCTGGCCTCGGAGAGATAGTGGCGCGTGAAGAATCCCCGCGACTTTTGCTCCATCAAGGCGCGGGCCGATCGTACGGCCATGTCGCGCCACACCGGCTCGCCCGAGGGCGCCAAGGCTGTGTGCGCAAGCGCCATGCCCAAGGCTTCGGCAACGACCTGCGCCGTGGCGGCCGTTCCCAGAAACTGGCAGCCGCCCCCCGGGCTGGCGCACGCGCGGCATCCCGCCTCGGCGGCGTCTTGCAGTGAGAGCAGCCCGTGGGAAAACCGCGCGCCAATGGTCTGCACCATGGCGGTGTCCTCGCCCTCGCGGGGAGGTAGCGTCACGCCGCCGGGCACAATCACCGTGGGCAAGTCCGACATGGCGGCCAGCGCCATCATCATCGCGGGGAGCCCCTTGTCGCAGGTGGCGACCCCCATCACACCCTGGCGCGTGGGCAGCGAGCGCACCAGGCGCCGGAAGATGATCGCCGCATCGTTACGGTAAGGCAGGCTGTCAAACATCCCGGTGGTGCCCTGCGAGCGGCCATCGCAGGGATCCGAACAGTGGCCTGCGTAGGGCACTGCCCCGCACTGGCGCAGCGTGTGGGCGGCCTCCTCCACGAGCAGCCCCACCTCCCAATGGCCCGTGTGGTAGCCCAATGCGATGGGCCGGCCATCGGCGGCGCGCACGCCGCCCTGAGTGCTTAGAATCAGATAGGCCGGGCGCAGCAGCTCCGAGGGATTCCAGCCCATGCCGGCGGATTGCGTGAGGCCAAAGAGATTGCCGCTGGGTTCTTCGCGCAGCATCTGGGCGGTGATCGGCAGGCTTCCCTGCGGCCCTTCAGCGTGGGTGCGAACGCGAAAGATGTCTTCTGCCATCGCCGCGGATTGAAGCATCCCCGGCGGAAAAACTCAAATCACCGTCCCGGCGGGAACCACGCCCCCCTTGGGGATGACCACGATGCCGTCCCGGATGAAGTAGAGGGGATGATCGACATGGCTGGGCTTGCCCGCGGGGCTGATGAAGCAGTTGTCACCAATGCGCGCATTCTTGTCGATGATGGCGTTCTCGATCTGCGTGTTGTTGCCAATGCCCATGCTGGGCACGCCCTTGCGCGTGTGGTGCAGGATGGAGCCTTCGGATTCGTAATAGTCGGCCCCCATCATCACGACGCGCATCAGCCGGGTTCCCTCCCCCACGATGCTGCGTACGCCAATGATGGAGTGGGCGATCTGCGAGCGGTTGATGATGCAGCCATCACTCAGCACGGCATGATCCACCGCCGCGCCGTTGATCTTGGACGCGGGCAGGAAGCGCGGCCGCGTGAAGATGGGTGCGGACATGTCAAAGAAGTTGAACTTGGGCAGCTCCGACGTCACATCGAGGTTCGCCTCGAAGAAAGTGCGGATGCTGCCGACATCCTCCCAATAGCCACGGTAGATGTAGGCAAAGGCCCGGTGGGTCTTGATGGCACTAGGGATGATGTGCCGGCCAAAGTCGGTGAGCGAATTGTCGCCGAGCAGCTCCTCCAGCACTTGCCGGTTGAAGACATAGATGCCCATCGAAGCCAGATATAAATCCTCCTGCTCTTCGATGTGAAGTTCAGCGCGCGCGGCCGAGGGCATGCGCAGGGTGTCGATCTGTTGCGGATCTTTGGGCTTCTCCACGAACTCCACGATGCGGCGGCGGTCGTCCAGATGCATGATGCCATAAGAGGGTACATCATCGCGGCGGACTGGAATGGTGGCCACCGTCAGCTCCGCCTTGGTGCTGATGTGCTGGGCGACCACACGGCTAAAATCCATGTTGTAGAGCTGATCGCCGCTCAGGATGAGGAAGTAGTCGAAACGGTGGCTCAGAAAATGCCCCAAATGCTTGCGCACGGCGTCGGCCGTGCCCTGAAACCACGAGGAGTCCGCGTGGGTCTGCTCCGCGGCCATGATCTCCACAAAGCCGCGCGTGAAATGGTCAAACTTGTAGGACTGCGCGATGTGCCGGTGCAGCGAGGCGGAGTTGAACTGCGTCAGCACATACACGCGCTTGAGGCCGGAGTTGATGCAGTTGGAGATGGGGATGTCCACCAGCCGGTACTTCCCGGCCAGCGGCACGGCGGGCTTGGCGCGGTTCTTGGTGAGCGGGAAAAGCCGCGCACCTTGTCCGCCTCCCATCACCACGGCCAGGGTCGTAAACGGGTCGAACGATTTATGATTGGAGTCAGGCATAACACCGCAGCCGATTGCTGCGGGCGAGTGGGTTTACCATACCCTTCGTCCGGCCGCAGGACAAGTGACTTCAGTCCTTTGCCTCCGCAATCCCCATGGACATTTTTCCTGCGCGACGCGAGGGATTCTGGCCTAATCGTCGGGCATGAACCCCATCGGCATCATTGGTGGCAGCGGCCTTTACAACGTCGAGAGCTTTCAGAATCCCAAATGGGTGACGGTGCGCACCCCCTTCGGCGCACCTTCAGACAAGCTTCTGACCGGAACTTTCGCTGGACGTCCGGTGGTCTTCCTGCCCCGACATGGACGCGGCCACCGCATTCTTCCCTCGGAACTCAACCATCGGGCCAACATCTGGGCGATGAGGAAGCTGGGGGTGCGGTGGATCCTGAGTGTCAGCGCCGTGGGTTCACTGCAACGCAAGCACCGCCCCTGCGACGTGGTGCTGGTGGATCAATTCGTGGATCGCACCAAGCAATCGGCCGCGCACACCTTCTTTGGAAACGGCATCGTCGCCCATGTGTCGCTGGCCCATCCCATCTGCCAGAATCTGCGCGCCCTGCTGCTCGCCGCCGCGCGAAAGGCCGGGGCGCGCGTCCACGACGGCGGCATCTACCTGAATATGGAAGGCCCGGCATTCAGCACGCGAGCCGAGTCGCTGATCCACCACCGTGCGGGCTTTGACGTGGTGGGGATGACCAATCTGGGCGAAGCGCGTTGTTCGCGCGAGGCGGAGATTTCCTACGCCACGCTGGCGATGGTGACCGACTCCGACTGCTGGGATGCCCGGCACGCCGCGGTGACGGTGGAGATGGTGGTGGACTGCCTGCGCCGCAACGCGCAGAGGGCGCAGGAGATTCTTGAAATCGCCATCCCACAAATCCCAGAGGAACCCTGCTGGCCTTCCCATCGCGCGTTGCAGGGTGCCATCATGACGCCCCCTGCCCTTTGGCCGGCCCGCACTCGCCGGGCACTGGCGCCGATCCTGGGTTCGCAGGGGCGTTGACATCCCGCACGATTCCCGCCACACAAGGCCCGCATGCAAAAGACCATCATCAAGCCCGCCCAATCCGCCCCGGCCGTCGGCCCCTACAACCATGCGGTGAAGGTGGGCAGTCTCCTCTTCTGTGCAGGGCAGATCCCGCTGGATCCGGCCACTGGCAATCTCGTCGAGGGCGACATCAAGGCGCAAACCCAGCGCGTGCTGGAGAACGTTAAGTGCATCTTGGACGACCAAAGCCTTACCTTCGCGCACGTGGTGAAGAGCACTGTGTTCCTTACCAACCTCGCGGACTTCGCGGGCATGAACGAGGTCTATGCGCGGTACTTCACGCATGACTTTCCGGCGCGCTCAACCATCCAGGTCGCGGCCCTGCCGCGCGGTGCAAGCGTGGAGATTGAAGTGATCGCTCATTGTTGACCGGCCGGAAGCGCCCGCTACTGTCCCTCCATGGATATTGCACTGCTCCTTCTAGGAATCGCGCAGGTGGGCTTGCTGGCAATCGTGCTCGTCGCGCTGCGCCGTGGCGGAGGCGACCCCCATGTCGCGGCACTGCAGCCGCGCTTGGACGAGCTACAGCGCAATCAGGGGCGGATCGAGTCCGTCATCAAGGAAGAGCTGGCGATGGGCCGGCGCGAATCCTCCGAATTGGGAGGCCAGTTGAGGCGCGAGTTGGGCGAAAGCCACCTGCAAGCCACCGGCACGATGATGACAAGCCTGGAACAGATCACGCAGGTGCAACAAGCCCACCTCACGGGCATCACCCGCAGCCTGCATGATCTCTCGCAGGCCAACGAAATCAAACTTGAGCACCTGCGCGCCACGGTGGATCTCAAGCTCTCCCAGATTCAGACGGATAACGCGCAGCGGTTGGAAGTCATCCGACAAACCGTGGATGAACGACTGCAGGGCACACTCGAGGCGCGATTGGGCGAGTCCTTCAAGCTGGTGCGCGACCAGCTCGATCAAGTGCATGTCGGGCTGGGCCAGATGAGGGAGCTGGCGACGGGCGTGGGCGATCTCAAACGCGTGCTCACCAACGTGCGCACCCGCGGCACATGGGGGGAGGTTCTACTGGGCAGTCTATTGGAACAGGTGCTGACGGCGGAGCAGTTCGAGCGCAACGTCGCGCCCAAGCCCCACAGCGGCGAACGCGTGGAGTACGCCATCAAACTACCTGGCCGCGACCACGAACCCGGGCATCCTGTGTGGCTGCCGATTGATTCCAAGTTTCCCAAGGAGGATTACGAACGCCTGCAGGATGCGGCCGAACGGGCCGACGCGCCGGCCATCGAGGAGGCCGCAAAAAAGCTGGAGGCGCGCATCCGCACCGAGGCGCGCAGCATCCATGACAAGTACATCGAACCGCCGCACACGACGGATTTCGCCATTCTCTTTCTGCCCACCGAAGGCCTCTACGCCGAGGTGCTCCGCCGTCCCGGGTTGGTCGAGGAAGTGCAGCGCACCTGTCGCGTTTGTGTGGCCGGGCCCACCACACTGGCGGCGATGCTCAACAGCCTGCAGATGGGGTTTCGCACGCTGGCCATCGAGAAGCGCTCCAGCGACGTGTGGAAGGTGCTCTCCGACGTGAAGACCGAGTTTGGCAGGTTTGGCGAGGTGATGGAAAAGGTAAAGAAGAAGCTGCAGGAAGCCAGCCATGTCGTGGAGTCGGTGGACGTGCGGACTCGCGCCATGGATCGCAAGCTGCGCAATGTGGAGATGCTCCCCGACGCAGAGAGCCGCGCCCTGCTGGGAACGGAGCGGCCATCAGCTGCGGACGCTCCCCCCAGCTTCCCCGGCAGTATCCCCGATTAGGGATTCTTGGGTTGCGCCAGGAAGAAGAGGTTGCCGGTGGCCTGCACTTTGCGCCGGAAAACTTTGTCGCCGCAGGTGACGTAGAGCCAGTCCAGCTTCTCGCCGGCAAACCCGCAACTAGTCATCGACTTCTCCGACGGCTTGGTCAGCACGCCGCACATGCGCCCCGTGGGATCAAACACCTGCACGCCCAGTTCCGTCGCCACGTAGTAGCGGCCGGCCGTGTCGCTCGTCATGCCATCGCCGCCGCTTACGGTTTTGTAAACGGGATCCCGCACAGCCTGCGTCAGCACCGCGGTGTCCACTGCCGTGCGCACGGTCATGTAGGGCTCTCTGGCTGTCAGTGTGCCATCAGCCTCCACGCGGAACGCCCACACATTTTCGCCGCGATAATCGGACACGGCGAGCGTGCCTTGATCGGGCGAGAGGGTGATGCCGTTCGGCGCGGTGATGCCCACATCGGCGGCTTTCTTTTCGCCGGTCTTCGGGTTCACGAACGTCACCTGTTTCTTCCCCGTCTCGGTGAAATAGATGTGCCCCTTGCGCGAAACGACGAGGTCGTTGGGCTGCACGTCCTCGGCGATGAGCGTCTTCTTGCCACTGGGAAGCTCGAAGGCGACAATCTGCTTGTCCTTGCCGACGCAGCCGTAAAGCCGGCCGTCGGGCCCAAACTTCAATCCACTGCACGGAGTGCCTTCGATGAGCTTTGTCTTTGCGCCTGACGCAGCCACTTTCCAGACGACGGGTGGAGTGGAACGCATGTCGCAGAAATAGAAGTTGCCCTTGTCATCCGCACACGGAGCGTCGGCGAAGCCAAGGCCCTCAGCCACCAACTGCCATCCTTCGCCCTCAATCAACAGGCGCAGCAGCGTCATGTCGCCGCCGAGATTGCCCTTCGTGTTCACCGCAGGCGCGGGTTTTTCCGCGCGCCAAAGCCACTTGAGCGCCTCGGGGAAAACCGAGCCGCCGTGCATTGAGTTGTGCGCGTAGCCCTCGACGTAATCCATGCGTGTGTCGTAGCCCATGTACTTGAGGGCGGCCGCCATCTGCAGGTTCGCCAGCGGCCAGCTCCCGGCAAAATTATCTACGTCGCCGCCGCAGTCCTCCAGATAGACGCGGATCGGTTTGCGCTCCGTCTTGCGGATCCAACTGGGATACACGTGGCCGCCGCGCAGGTTCGTAAAGCTGCCGATGGTCGAGAGCACCTTGCCGAACGCGTCCGGCCGTTCCCACGCGACGGTGAACGAGCAGATACCACCCGAACTGGCGCCGCAGATGGCGCGGTCGGCGGCGTTCGTGGAGAGATTGTAAGTCTTGGCCACCTCCGGCAGCATTTCCTCGAGGAGGAAGCGTGCGTAACGGTCGCCCAGCGAATCGTACTCGAAGCTTCGATTGCTCGACCGCCACGGCGACTGCGGCGTGGCTTGGGCTCTGTCGTGTCCCGGATTGATGAGAATCGCGATGGTGACCGGCATCTCTCCTTTGGCGATGAGGTTGTCAAACACCGTGGGCACGCGCCAGTTGCCCTTGAGGTTCACGTAGTCGTGGCCGTCCTGAAAGACCATCACCTTGGCCGGCTTCTCCGCCTTGTACTGCGCGGGCACATACACCCACCAGTCGCGCACCGTGTTGGTGAAGACCTTGCTTTGCCAGTTGGTGAACTTGGTGAGCTTCCCTTGCGGCACACCCGCCTGCACCTCGTGATAGGGCGTTGGCTTAAACTCATCGGCCGCCATCGCCGGCAGCGAGAGGGCCATCGTGGCGGCAGTAATCCATGACTTCAGTCGCATTTGCATATTCCAGTCGTGTTGAATCGTGTTCCGTTCGGGCTTGTGGTTGTGCCTACTTCTTCGGCACCGGTGCGCTGCCGGGCGGCCGGATGACGTTGGCCACGTGGCCCTCGGGCACGGCGAGATTGGCCAGCACTTCCTTGAGTTTTCCCTGCTCCTTCGCGTCCTGCAGCAGCGGCTTCGCGTGAAACGCCGGCAGCAACTTGTCCCACACGATATTGAGCTGGGCCTGCATGTCTTTGGTGTCGGAAGTGATGGCGACCACCGTGTCCTGATCGGGCAACACAATACAGAACTGGCCAAACGCTCCGTCGCCCCGGAACGCCCCATGCCGGCAGCGCCAGAACTGGAAACCGTAGCCCTGATCCCAGTCCTTCACCGGGTCGCTGCCGTTGGAGACCTGCTTGGCCGTCGCCTGCTCAATCCACGCGGCGGGCACGATCTGCTTCCCGTTCCACTTTCCCTTTTGCAGATAGAGCTGTCCAAACTTCGCGATGTCCTCCGTGCGGATGTGCAGGCCCCAACCGCCCACGGTCACGCCCTGCGGGCTCGCGCTCCATTCCGCTCCGTCGATGCCGAGCGGCTCGAAGAGGCGCGGGCGAAGGTACTCGAGCACGCTCTGCCCCGTCACCTTTTGCACGATGGCCGACTGCATGTAGGTCGCCGGCGAGTTGTACTGGAAGTGCGCACCGGGCTTGTGCTCGACGGGATGCGCGAGAAAGGCCCTCACCCACGGCTGCTCCGGCGTAAACCGCGGCTCGGACTGATGTCCGGTGGACATGGTGAGTAGGTCGCGCACACGCATCGCCTTGAGCTTGGCCGAGGGCTCTGCCGGCGCGTCCTCCGGGAAGAACTTCAGCACCGGGTCGTCCACGCTCAGCTTCCCTTCCGCTACTGCCAGCCCGACCGCCGTCGAAGTAAAACTCTTGCTGAGCGAATGCAGCACGTGACGCTTCTCCGGCCCCTCGGGCTTCCACCAGCCCTCCGCGACCACGTGCCCGTGGCGCACCAGCATGAAGCTGTGCATGGTGTCCACCTGTTTGTTCGCCGCCTCGACGAACGCGCGAATGGCAGCGGAGGAAACGCCCTGCGCCTCCGGTGTGCTGCGCGGCAGGCTCTGGCCGGCCGTGAGCGTGAAGGCGAGCATCAAGAGACCCAAGCCAAGTCTGCCGGGCCGCATGCCTTTAATGATGGAGGTCGTCATGTGGGTGGGGTCGCTAAAAAAGGTTCGTTACTTGACCCAGTCACGCCACAGCCAGCGCAGCGTGTCCGGAAGGATCGAGCCGCCGTGCTTACCGCTGTGGCCTTCGAGGCCCATCACCAGCTTGTGATCGTAGCCGGCGAACTTGAGCGCCGCCGCAAGGTCCTGATTGGCCAGCGGCCAGTGGCCGTGCAGATTGTCCAGGTCGGCACTGCCCTCTTGCAGAAAGACGCGCAGGGCTTTGGGCTTGTCCTTGGATTTGCGCACCAGCGCACCATAGCCGTAGCCGCCCCGAATGTTGGTAAAACTGCCGATGTGGCTCACCACCTTTCCAAACTGGTCGGGCCGCTCCCACGCGACCGTGAATGCGGCGATGCCGCCCGAGCTGATGCCACAGATTGCGCGGCCCGCCGGATCGTTTGTCAAAGCCCAGCGACGCGCCACCACCGGCAGCAGTTCCTCAAGAATAAACCGCGCGTTGCGGTCGCCCGTCGAGTCGTACTCAAAGCTGCGGTTGCTTCGCGCCGAGGCACCCGGCTCGGCGCCGGGCACGGTGCCCGGATTCACGAACACACCCAAAGTCACGGGCATCGCCCGCTGGTGAATCAGATTGTCAAACACCACGGGCACGCGGAAGGATCCATTCGTGCTGGAGTAACCGCCGCCGTCAAAAAACACCATGAGGCAGGCGGGTTTCTTCGCATCGTACTGGCGGGGCACATAGACCGACCAGTCGCGCTTGGTGCCCGGGAAATTGGTGCTACCAGCAAACGCGGGCATCTGGATGAGCTCTCCCCGGGGCACGCCCGGCTGCGGCAGCGAGTCTGGCCCCAGCGCAAAGGCCTCGGCGGCGCGCACGGCCGAATTGGCGGCAGCAAATAAACAGGCCACGACCACGAGAAGATTTGGCATGCGCAAAGTATCCACGGCGAGCGCAGGGTGGCAACGCCAAAGCGGGCTTGCGTCTCACGCGCAGCCGTCGACACTCCCCCTCATGAAAGCCCCTTCGCACGCCTCGCGGCGCAATTTCATTTCTCTGGGTGGCGCCGCCGCCGGATTAGCCATGGTGCAGGACGCATTGAGCGCCAACCGCAACCCGGCAGAAACCGTCGCCGACCGCACCTCCTCCATTCGCATCACCGCCTACAAGGCCTACTGGATCAACCCCGTGGTGTACCTGCGCATCGACACCAATCACGGCGTCAGCGGCTGGGGGGAAATCAAGGGGGTGGATCCGCGCGTGGCGCTGACGCTTCTGGCGTCGCTCTACGACTTGATCGCCGGCGAGAACCCCACGCGCATCGAGCACCTCTGGCAAAAGGTCTACCGCGCGCACCGCGACATCCGCGGCGGCCCGTTCATGGTGCATGTGCTGGCGGGCATCGACATCGCCCTGTGGGATCTGGCCGGCAAATTGTGGGGGGTGCCCGTGTACCGCCTGCTGGGCGGGCCCGTGCGCGAGCGCATCCGCGTGTATCACACCGACAAGGCGCTCAAGGTTCCGCCGCATGGCATCTACGAACACTCCGGCACACCAGCGGACATTGACCGGATGGTGAAGGCCATCGCCAGCGCGCGCGAGCGTGTGGGGCCCGACGGCACGGTGATGTTCGACGCCCACTGCGCCGTGCCGCCGGCCACGCTCATCCAGCTGGCCGGGGCGATCAAACCCTACGACGTGCTGTTCATCGAAGAGCCCGCCGTGCCCGGCAACATCGAGGTGTTTAAGCGCCTCAAGGCCGCCATCAACATCCCGCTGGCAACGGGCGAGCGCGACCGCACCATTTGGGAAATGCTCCCCTATCTGCATGAGCGATGCATCGACGTACTCCAGCCCGACTGCTGCCACACCGGCGGCATCAGCCAAATGCGCAAGATTGCCGCGTTGGCCGAGGCCTTTCACGTGCCTCTGGCACCCCATTGCACCGCCAGCAATCTGGGCATCTCCGCCAGCCTGCACGCCATTGCTGCCACGCCGCTCTTCCTCATCCACGAGTTCTATCCCACCAACTTTGGGTTCAATCCCAAGGGGATCGCGCAGGTGGAATGGACGGTGGACAAGGAGGGCTATGTTGGCCTGCCGCCTGGCCCCGGGCTTGGGGTGGAGATGAATGAAAAGGTCATCGCCGAGGAGGCCAAGAAACCGCAGGCCTACAAATGGCCAGGCGCCACCTTGAAGGACGGCTCCATCGCCGACTACTAATCACCATCCCATCAAAACGAACCCAAGATGAATCCACTCTCTTCTCGTCGGAACTTCCTGACTCACACCACGGCCGGCGCGACGGCCGGCGCACTCTCTGCCGCAGCCACCGCCCTCGCCGCCCCCGCTCCCGGCGCGCCTGCTTCCGGCAAGGTTTGGCGCATCGGCGTCATCTCGGCCAGCATTCGTGGGCAGCCGCAGAAAACCAACGGACACACGTGGCACTTCGCCCAGGGTTTTCACCCCACGGTGGATCTCAAGGCGATTGAGAAGCACCTTAGCCGCGGGCCGGTGGATTTGTTTAAGTCGCACTTTCGAAATCCCAAGGAGGACTTTGCGCAGCTGCCCTTCCCCAACACGCGCATCACGCACTATTACGACGCCGACAAGACCAGCGCCGCGATGTTTGCGGAGGCCTTTCCGGGCGTCGAGGTGGCTTCATCGATCGACGAATTGGTAAGACATTGCGACTCGGTGTGGCTGGGTGACGCATCCGGATGGGGCGACGACCATTTCAACCTGATCGCGCCGGGGCTCGAACGCGGCCTGCCCACGTTCTGCGACAAGCCCATCGGCGAGACGGTGGCGGGCACGCGCAGGATTCTTGAATTTGCACGCAAGCACAAGGCGCCGCTCATGTCCTCGAGCCTGTACCGCCACCAGTGGGGAACGGAGGAGGCGCTGCGCATGAAGGCGTCGGGCGATCACGGCCCCATCCAATATGTCATTTGCAGCCAGGGCGGCGGCTGGAGTCTGCCCGGCTGGCACATCTACGGACAGCACCCGGCGTGGATGGTTGTCACCCTTGCCGGCGCGGGCGTGGACGCCGTGAGCCTGTACGCGCGCGAGGCCGCCTGCCACGCGTTGGTGACCTACGCCGACCGCATGCCCGCGGAAATCTGGTACGGCCGGCCCGACATCGCGCAGTTCTACTGCCACACCTCCATTCACTTCACCCGCAAGACCCACCAGTGGACGCCTGCCATCGATGACAACTACTGGTTCGGCCACCACTACCAAATCTTTCGCATGGCGCAGGTCTTCCTGAAGATGGTGGAAACCCGCGTGGAGCCGGTGCCGCACCAGGAGATTCTTGAAGTCACCGCCATCATCCATGCCGGCGCCAAATCACTCAATGAACGCAGCCGACTGGTGAAGCTTGCCGAGGTGATGGGCTAAGCGGCGGCCCGGTGTCACAACGCCATGCCGAGCCGGTCGCCCATGTGCGCGTAGAGTTCGCGTTGCTGACCACTGTGCGCGATGAGATCGTCTGCCAGCTTCACGCGGCCCGGCTCGAAGAGCGTCACCATCGCCGAGCCGCCAAACTGAAAGTACCCCTTCTCGCCGCCCTTTGCGGCCGGCGCGCCGGCAGAAAACGTCTGGACGGTGCTGCCCACGTTGGTTGCGCCAATTTCAACCACCAGCACTATGCCCAAGTGCTCGCTCTGCACCTGCGTGATCCACCGGCGGTTCGTCCACAGGATTTCGATGCGCCGCCGCAACGCCAGCACGTTCACTGGAGAAAGCACTCCGCGCACCGCTCTCGCGGAGGAGGGCGTGCCGGCCACTGGGAAATGAAAGCGGTGATAGTCCACCGGACACAACCGCGAGAAGACGATGGCGCCCCCGCCATAACGCGCGGCCAGCGCCCGGTCGCCCAGCAGCGTTTCCAAATCAAACCGCTGGCCCTTGACGAAGACGCCTGAAACCGCCGCCGCGCGGTCGAAGCCAAGATGGCGGCCATCGGCGGGGAACACCACCGACTTGGGATCGGCGTCCACCGGGCGCGCACCTGATTTAAGTTTGCGGGAGAAGAAATCGTTGAAGGAGGCGAACGCGTCGGGCGGCTGGGCAAACTCCGCTGCATTGATCCCATACCGCGCGATGAAAGGGGCGATGCGGGCACGGCTAGACGCGCGGCTCATCCACCAGCCGTACCACGCCGCGAACCACGGGCGGCACCCCATGGCGCGCATCGTGAATTTTCCCAACGGGTGATGGAGCGACAAGCGCAGCCACGCCTCGCCGTACACCAATTCAGTCTCCACACGCCCGGTGTAGCGGTTGAAGTACCTGATGGGCTCGTCAGGCATTTTATCTAGCAACTCGTCGGCACTTCCTGCAGCACCTCCACGCAATGCGGGATGGCGCCGACGACGAAGGAGAGGCACTCGACCGCGCCGCTGGGCTTGCCGGGCAGACAGAGGACCAGCGCGCGGTCCACAACGGCCGCCAGATTGCGCGAGAGGATGGCGTTGGGGGTGATCTTGAGCGACTCCATCCTCATCACCTCGCCGAAGCCGGGCAGCTCGCGGATGGCGATTTCGCGGACGGCCTCGGGCGTCACATCGCGCAGCGCCACACCCGTGCCGCCCGTGGTGAGAATGAGGCTGCAGCCCCGCGCAATCTGCTCGCGGATGGCACGCTGGATGTCGCGCTTCTCATCGGCCACCAGCGCGTCGGCGGCCACCTCCCAGCCGTAGCCCTGCGCCGCCTTCTTGAGCGCGGGCCCGCCCAAGTCGTCGTAGAGGCCCTTGGAGGCGCGGTCTGAAATGGTGAGGATGCCAACCGGGATGCGGGCGTTCATTGCTTGGTCTTGGAATCGAGCCGGATGTCGGTGATGCGCATGGAAGAATCCACCGCCTTGCACATGTCGTACACCGTGAGGGCCGCGACACTGACGCAAGTCAGCGCCTCCATCTCCACGCCGGTCGGGCCTTGCGTGCGCGCCGAGCCGCGGATCAGCAGCGCGCAGGGTTCCTCGCACCACTCAAAGTCCACCGCCACGTGCGTCAACGCCAGCGGATGGCACAGGGGGATGAGCTCCGCCGTTTTCTTGGCAGCCATGATGCCCGCAAGCCGCGCCGTCGCCAGCACGTCGCCCTTGGTCACCTGGCTTTGCTGGATGAGCGACACCGTTTCAGGCAAAAGCTCGATGCGCCCGCTGGCCACCGCCTCGCGCCGCTGCGCAGGCTTGGCCGACACGTCCACCATGGCCGCGCGCCCCTGGTCGTCAATGTGTGTGAGTTCCGACATGCGATTGGCTTGCGTTTTAAAGCCCGGCCTTCCATGCAGCCACGGCGGCGCGCATGGCGTCGCCCAGACGCGAGGGCTGCACGTGCCTTGGGATTCGTCCGGGTGACGTGCCGAACAGGTCGCTCGTCACCAGAATCTGGCCGTCGCAGTCCGCGCCGGAGCCGATGCCGATGGTCGGCACGGCCATCCGCGCCGTCAACTCCCGCGCCACCGGCGGTGCCACCAGTTCCAGCACGATGGCAAACACACCGGCGGCCTCCAGCGCGTCGGCGTCGTGATGCAGCGCGTCGCGTTCCTCGTCGCTCTTTCCCTTGATGTGATAGCCGCCTTCCTCCCGAACGTGCTGGGGCAGCATCCCCAGATGGCCCATGAAAGGGATGCCCGCATCCACGATGGCGCGGGCCTGTCCGGCGATGGCGCGGCCGCCCTCGGCCTTGACGGCTTCGGCGCCCGCCTCAACCAATCTCCGGGCGTTCGCCACGCCCGCTCCGGGCGTCTCGTAACTGCCAAAGGGCAGATCGGCCACGATGAGGGCGCCGGGGCAGGCGCGGGCCACGGCACGGGTGTGATGGAGCATCTCCTGCATCGTCACATGGGTCGTATCGGGGTAGCCAAGCACGACCATGCCGAGCGAATCGCCGACCAGAAGAAGCGGCACGCCGCACTCGTCGAGCAGGCGGGCTGTCGGATAATCATAGGCCGTCAGCGCGGCGATCTTCTCGCGCCCCTTCATCTGGCGCACACACGCCGCGCTGACCTTTGCTGGAGACACCCGTAGCAAACCTGTCCCATCAGACGCCGCATCGACAAGGGAAAACTCCCCCTGCCGATAAGACAGGCGTGAGATTTCTATCTTCAGCGTTCATGGCGGGTGCGCCTGGCAATAATATCGACCTAATCGAGATCATCCTCGGCATAACAATCCTCTCTGAACTCGGCCTCCCGGTCGGCAACGGCCTTCTCCCAAGCCTGTTGGGCTGCATCCTCCGCCTCATCATAACGATACTCGGCATGACTCCAAACCTTATGGAACTCAGCGGGAGTGATGGGGTTCCCCTCAAAAAAGCCATCCGGGACGTAGTCCGCGACATGGGCAAAGTAGCGAGAGTCATCACGGCTCAGGCTCAGGCTCCCCTGACCATAGAGAACTAGGTATCCCTCATACTTGCCCAGTGCCTCGGCGGCGGTATTGCTCAGGCTCGTCAGTCCGTTGAGGGAAAGGTATCCCCGATGCTTGGCCAGTGCCTCGGCAGCGGCGTCACTCAGGCTCGTCAGTCCGTTGAGGGAAAGGTATCCCCACCGATGGTTGGCCAGTGCCTCGGCAGCGGCGTCACTCAGGCTCGTCAGTCCGTTGAGGGAAAGGTATCCCCACCGATGCTTGGCCAGTGCCTCGGCAGCGGCGTCACTCAGGCTCGTCAGTCCGTTGAGGAAAAGGTATCCCCCATGATGCTTGGCCAGTGCCTCGGCAGCGGCGTCACTCAGGCTCGTCAGTCCGTTGAGGGAAAGCTCACCCTCATGTTTGGCCAGCGCCGCAGCGTCTTCGTCACTCAGGCTCGTCAGTTCGTCGAAGCGAAGGTGTCCGGCAAGCTTTCGTACCAACGCCATGTGCCCGAGCGAATTCCTCAGGCTGGTCAGTCCGTTGAGGGAAAGCTCACCCTCATGTTTGGCCAGTGCCTCGGCGGCCGCGGCGCTCAGGCTCGTCAGACCGTTGAGGGAACGCTCACCCTCATGTT
>SXGR01091353.1_pt1 | contig 35594 bp, 21 predicted proteins | sample 3174711 | NCBI WGS metagenome assembly SXGR01 (sample SAMN11356860, study PRJNA531348) | freshwater metagenome | isolation source: freshwater sample F1-60 | place: China: Fuxian Lake, Yuxi | collected 2017-12-25 | reverse complement strand
CATGCGGAAGAACTCGATGCCCTCAACGTGAGCCGTGCCGCCGGGCATGATCATGACGTGGCCGCCGAAGCCGGACTTGATCGATTCGTCAGAGCCTTGCAGCACGATGTTGCGCGTCAACAGCCCGACCTCGGCGCGTTCATCCAGGAAGCGGTCCTGAATCTTTTGCAACGTGCCCCAGTGCTTGTATTTCAGCCCGGGCTCGAACTTCACGACCTTCCCGGTGACTTCGGTGACGGTGACGAGCTCGGCTTCGAGGGGGTCATAACCGCTAGGGGCGATGCAAATCCGATCGCCGGCCGTCCACGCCACTTCATCCTTGAGGGTGATCTGCCGGGCGCCCACCTCGGCGTGGGCCTCAAGTTGGGTCCAGCTCACGGCGTCACGTCGGCTGCCGTGAAGCTCCAAACGACCGCCTTCCATCGCACAGAGAAATTTGGTCCCAGCAGCGAGCTGCGCGTCGCCGATGACGTTTTCCTTGGCATCGGCGCCGAAGAACGTGATGACGGCCTTGTGCTTGAAGGGGTCGGTTTCGCTGCCGATTTCCAGGAGCGAATTTTTGCCGACGATGAGAATCCAGCCCACGTTCAGAGCGATGTCTTTCCGATCGAAGCGGAGTTGCCCCTTGATGAGGATGCTCTTCAGTTGCGGCGGGCTGACATCGAGAATGACGCTCTTGCCTTCGGGGATGACGACCGCCTGCCCGGCCTGGGGCAGCTTGCCGCCGGCCCAGGTGGCCGGATCGGACCAGCGTGTGCCGGTACCGCTGGCTTGCAGACCGGCCTTGGCCAGCTTTTCGCATTCCGGGCAGGCGAAAACAGCTGTGCTCGACAACCACAGCAGAGCGACAACGGACGTCAGCATTCGGGCCTTGATCATGATATTCTCCGTCTTGTTAGGTTTGAGAGCGTCTAGCGATGCCTATTTCAACTTTCTCCAGCCGGCCTGAAGCTGGAGCCTCAGATCGACCTTGGCGCCATCACGCAACACGACGGCGTCCAGGATGCCGGAATCTTTCGCATTGTGTAAGACCCACTGCACGTCGGCGATGGACAAGAGCGGTTGGCCTCGCAGGGTCAGCAGCTCATCCCCCGCCCTGAAGCCGTCCTTCTCGGCCTGCGAATTGGCCAGCACCGACTTGATCTTCGCCCTCTCCTTGCGATCCAGGGCCAGCCCGATCGTTTCAGGCATGGGATAAGGAAACAACCAGCGATCGTCCTTGGGGTTGAACTTGGCCTGGGCCGAGTTCACCGTGTGGCAATGGATGCAGCCGCGGCCATTGGGTTCGATGGTCGCCTTGAATTTCTTGGCCAGGCTCGGAAACTCCTCCGGGGCCTTGTATTTCGGGGCCGGGCCGATGTTGCCTGCCAGCATTTCTTTGTTGGCGGGATAATTCTTGTGCAGATCCAGGGCGGCTTCGAGCGCTTTTTTCATGCCGTCGAGTGAGACGTTTTGAGCCGACTCCGGCGCCCCGCGTTGGCTCTTGTGGTCTGCGCGGGTTCCATAACGACCATAGATGACGCGGTCGGCGTTCATGAAAAAAGCCGCCCAGGTCAGGCGATAATCAAACTGGAACAACGAAAGATCCATGCCGTTGGCCTGGATGAGCCGCACGCACACGAATTTGTCGAGCAATTCGGTAATCTGAGGGTCACGACGAGCAACCTGCCCGTCCAGGCTTTTGCAGCCCAGTCACGGCACTCAGCGAAACACGACCAGCATCGGCTTGCCGGTCTTCTTCGCCTCGGCATACCCCTTGGGGAGGTCGTTGTAGATCCACTCCCCTTGCACATCGACATCCTTGAGCGCCTTCTGCAAAGGGTTGTCCTGGCCGAGGGCAGCGGAAATGGCCACGAGACCGGCCAAGGTGATTGCGAATCGACGATACATGAAAATATCTCCTTGTTGTACGACTGAATATTCAATCTACCTTTCGCCTTCTTTCTTGCGCGGCGGAGTCGGGCGCAGCACAAGGATGCTATCCGCCTTGCCCGCTTCGGCAAAGGTGACGGTCACGCGGCTGTCGGCCTTCACGTCGGCCAATTTGCCTTCGCGCGTTTTGGGAATCTTTCGCTCTCCCCCGCCTTCGCCTTTGACGGCCTGATCCTCGTTCGTTTGCACGGTCACTTTCGTCTTGTCGCCAACGGCAAAAGTCGTTGAGCGGTCGCCGCCGTCGCCGCGTTGCGTGACCGTCAACGAGGTCGCATCGACCTTCGACACGATGCCCGTGATGCTCTTGGGACGAGCTTTCTCCCTTTCCTGACCGATCGTGTCCGTCAAGGCAACCGCCAGCATGGCCAAGAGGGTGAAACAAATCGTGCGAATCATGGTTCTCGTTCTCCTTGCCGCGCAGGGCGGCGTTGTTGAGTAGGTGCTGTCCGGGTCGTTACTTGGTTCGTTCTTTTTCCCGCACTCGCACTCGGAACGGCACAAATCTGGTATACTTCATAATAGGAAGTGCATTCACTTGTTGTGTACTATTCTCTTGAGGATCTGTCATGGTTTCGACCCTGACCATTCAGGGTGCATGCAGGGCTGGTAAACGCCTCTCGGATGCCGTGTATGAGACCATGCTCGATGGCATCATCTCGGGCAAGCTAAAACCGGGCACAATCGTCAGCGAAGTAGCTATCGCACGGCAACTCCAAGTGAGTCGGACGCCTGTTCACGATGCCCTGCGCCAGCTCGCGAAAGATGGCCTGGTGCGGCAGCGTGCCAATCACCGGGCGGTCATCGCGGAGTTCACGGCCGCCGACATCCACGATCTCTATCAAATGCGTAAGCTGCTCGAAGGCGAAGCCGCGCGGCTCGCAGCCAAGGGCATGGACCGCGCGACGCTGGCCCACCTGCGCGAAACGGCGGATATGCTGGCCCAGAATCGCGATAGGGCCGACTGGACCGAACTCTGGGCCGATTTCGACGAAGAATTCCACAACGCCATCGCCAAGGCCAGCGGCAGTCCGCGGCTCTGGCAGGATATCGCCCGCTACCACCTGTTGCATCGCGGTTTCAATAAACTGGGAACCACGCCCGAAGGACTCGAACACGCCCTTGAGGAGCATGTTCGCATCCTCGACGCGCTGGAAAAACGGGATGCCAAGGAAGCCCAGCGTGCGATGGTCGATCATCTCCAGGAATGGCAGGCCTATTTCGTCAATCGTTTTCCCAAGAAGCCCGGCAATTGAACAAGCGTTCCGATTACGATAATAGTTCATCTCGGCGCAACAGTTTCGCGTGATATTCGCTCTCCGTCGGCTACATATTTTTGCGAGGGAGCGAATCGTATGTCCGCAGACCAAAGTCACGTTGCGTTCCTCGGTGCCTTGATGGGATGCCAGCGTTCGCTGTACGCCTACATCCTGAAGCTGTTGCCGCGCACCGATGAGGCGAAGGATGTCCTGCAGAAGACCAACCTCTTGCTGCTGCAGAAAGAGGAGGAATTTGCCGGCGTGCGCGACTTTGGCGCGTGGGCGGCGCGGCACGCCTATTATCAGGTTCTCGCGCATCGCAAAGCCTGCCAGCGCGACAAGCTGCTCTTCGACGACGCACTGCTGGCCCAGCTCGCACAGGAGAGCGGCGGCGACGTTTCGGAAGATGACGCGGCGTTGCGGGCCTTGAGTGAATGCCTCGATCGACTGTCGGCGTCCGACCGACGTCTTGTGGAAGAGCGCTATCGCGAGGACAAGAAGGTCCGCGTGGTCGCGGACATCTTGCATCGAACCGCTGCCTCGGTCGCCACTTCGCTTTACCGCATCCGTCAAGCTCTGGCGGAGTGCGTTCGCCGCCGGCTTCAGGCGGAGGGAGGCATGTCATGACCCCCGTTGAAATCGAACTCGCGCCCCTTCTGACCAGGCTGACGGACGACGAGTTGTCCCTTGATGACGCCGCACGCCTGAACGCGCTTCTGCGGGAACACGCGGAGGCCCGCGAACTCTATCGGCGTCACGTCGAGATGCACACGCTCCTGGAGTGGGCGTTCGCGACACCCGAGTTTGCCAACCCGGCGCCGGCGGCGACGATTCGAGACGCGTGGGGGGCGAAGCGCCTGGCGCTTTGGCTCGCGGCGACGGCCGCCATGATCCTGGTGGCGCTGGGCATCTACGTGGCGATTCAAGCCAATCGTGCCCATCCGACGCACTCGGCGGTCGCGCAGCTAACAGCAGCGGAAGAATGCCGCTGGGCCGACGACGCCAGGCCGGACGCCAGGCTGCGCGCCGGTCAGACGCTCGAACTGATCGAGGGGGTCGCCGCGGTCGAGTTCGCCAAGGGGGAGCGCGTCGTGCTGGAGGCGCCGTGCAAGGTCGTCATCCGCGGCGATGCCGAGATGACGCTGTCGCGCGGCAAGGTGACCGCGTCGAGTCGGCCGGGCGCCGGCGGTTTCACGATCGACTCGCCCATGGGCCGGCTCGTCGAGCGCGGGGCCGAATTCGGCATGCAAGTGCTGGCCGATGACAGCGTCGAAGTCCACGTATTCACCGGCATGATCGAAGCGCACCCGACAGCCGATGCGCCGATGATCGAGGTAAAGGCGAATCAGGCCGTTCGCTTCGACAGCGACCGGGGCCGAACGCGCGTGCCTGCTGAACCGGGGCGATTCGCCAAGACGAAAGTGGATCGGCTGGTCAGCGTGCGCCTGAAGAAATGGTATGCCCTCGGACCGCTCGGACATCCCCGCCTGAAAGAACGGCCGGAGAACTGGACGATTCCGCCGATCGGAGCGAAGGAGATCCGCAATTACAACCTCCTCTTCAGCATGTTTGCCCGGAGCTTTGGCAGCGGCTTGTATCCGATGGACCCCGGCAGCAAGGGCGTGATCGACCTGGATGCGAAATGGAACGGAGAGCTGACGCAGGATGTCGCGGGTAACCAAAGCGAAGTGAAATGGGTCAGGCGCGATCTGCACCGCGATCCGGTCGCCTATCCTGCCGCCGAACAAATGGAGAAAAGCGCCGGCCTGGCGTACTTCTCGACCTGGATTCATCTGCCGCAGGACTCGCCGGCCGAGATCGAATTCCACGGTTACGGGCAGGAGCCGCATGGCAAGACGCGGCTGGGCGTGTTGGTCGCCGCCTGGGTCAATGGTCGAGGCTTGCGCGCCTATCGCATCGATAAGGACAATCCCATGGTGACGCATCCCGTCGATCAGCAGGCCATCGAGTTGAAGCAAGGCTGGAACCATATTTTGTGCCGGCACGCGTCGGCATGGGAAGGCATCCGCAATGATGTCCGCCTGCAGTTGCCGGGCGAGATTGCCGCCAACGTGGAGATGTGGGCCGATCCGCCGCGCAACGTGGGCCGGCGTTTTCGGATCGACGGCTCGCCTGTGCCGAATTGACGACTGGCCCAGAGGTTGACGCACATGAACTGCAATCAACGACTACTAATCGCGCTCATGCTCGGTGTGATGTGCGCGGCCGCGTCTGCCGGGGAGCCGATGCCGCGCAAGGTGCAATTGCTTCAGACCAAGACAGGCGATCGTTTTGGCATCTGGGGCGAGAAGCCGAAAGCGCCGGCGCCGACGCTGTTCATCCTGGCGTCCGGGATCAGCGACGCGCTCGGGAGTCCCTACTTTCGCCAGTGCGGCAACGTGCTGGCCGAACACGGATATTTGTGCGCGTCCGTTGACCTGCCAGGGTTGTCGAGTTGGTCTGGCCGCTGCCAGAAAGGCGAAGACTTCGTCGCGGAGGTGAATCGGAAGATGACGCGGGTGCTCGACCACCTGATTGCCGATGGCTACACCGACCCGGCGAAAGTCGCGATCTGTGGGACATCCCGCGGCGGGTTCCTTGCGCTGCATTTCGCCGCGCACGACGAACGGGTGCGCTGCGCGGTCGGCTATGCCCCGGTCACGGTGCTGACCGCCATGGAAGAATTCCGCGCCGCCAAGGACAACGAACTGGCCAAATCGCTGGCGCTGTCCAGGCAGGCGGACAAGCTGGCCGGACGGGCTGTCTGGATCGCCATCTGCGAGGGCGACAGCCGCGTCGGCACGGAGCACGCCGTCGACCTGGCCCGCAGGATCAAGGACGCCGCGAGCGCCCGCAAATTGGAGGATCGCGTTGAGCTGCACGTCGCGAAACAGCCGCGTGGCCACACGACGCCGCCCGGAGCCAGCGCGAAATCGGCCGAGTGGATCCTGAAGCAACTCGGCGGCGGAAAGGCGAAGTGATTCTCGTTCGAAAAGAAGAGTCGGTAGTCGTCTCCAATGTCCCGACCCGTCGAAAGGACGGTCACCATGCAACGCAGTGGATTGTCTGTCATTCTGTGGACGAGCGGCCTGGCGCTGGCCTTGTTGCCGGCGCGGGCCAGCGCCGACGTCAAGCTGCCGCTAATTCTCAGCAGCCACATGGTCTTGCAGCGCGACGTGCCGGCGCCGATCTGGGGCGACGCGAATCCCGGCGAGAAGATCACGGTCAAGTTTCGCGATCAGGAAAAATCGACGCAGGCCGACGACAAGGGCCGTTGGATGGTCAAGCTCGATCCGCTCAAGGCCGGCGGCCCCGATGTGCTCACCGTCCGCGGCGACAACACCCTGACACTCGATGACGTGCTCGTCGGCGAAGTCTGGCTTGGTTCCGGGCAGTCGAACATGACCACTCATGGCAGCAGCCGGCTAGTCATCGATCCGGTGCTTGGAAAGCTCATGGCCGGCAGCTATCCGAAAATTCGCCTGACGGGCGTCGGCCGAAAAGGCTGGGTCGAAGCCGGTCCCAGGACGAGTCCTGGCTTCTCCGCCTTGCTGTTCTCCTTCGGGTTGCGTTTGCACCAGGAACTCGATGTTCCAGTCGGACTGATCGTCTGTGCGGCCTCGGGCTCGTCTTCTGGAGCGTGGCTCACCGACGCGATGCTGCTCGCAGACCCAGCTTGCCGACCGGGAACGCAGAAGTTCCTGAAAACGCCCGAAGAGCGGAAGAAGAAATACGAGATCGATCTGGCCGCGTGGGAAAAGGCCGTGGAAAGGGCGAAAACGGACCAGAAGAAGCCACCGGCAAAACCTGCCGAACCGAAGGATTCCTTCGGCGGGCTTTACCATGGCAACCTCAAGTCCTTTGTGCCCTTTGCAATTCGCGGCGTGCTTTGGGATCAGGGAGAAGCCGGCACGGGCATCAGCACTCTCGATCAGTACACGCTCATGGGTGCTCTGATTCGCGGCTGGAGGCAGGCGTGGGGACTGGACCTCGCGTTTGTCTACATCCAGAAGCCGAGCGGCCATGGCTGCGCCTGGGATGACGACGATCCGGCGGCAAAGTACTCGGACAAGTTCGCGTCGTTGCCGGACAAAGTGCCGCCGCTCAGCACCGGGAAATACCGTGAGGATTACATTCGCATCATGAAGCACCCGAACACGGCGATGGCGATCAGCAGCGACCTGTGCCCTGGACTGCACCCGGTCAACCGATCGGGCTACGGCGTCCGGGCAAGCAAGGCCGCACTGGGCCTGGTCTACGGCAAGAAGGTCGAGTACTACGGCCCTATTTACCAGGGGCACAAGATTGAGGGCAACAAGATGCGCGTGACCTTCACGCACGTCGGTCAGGGCCTGGCACACAAGCACGGCGACAAGCTCCAGGGCTTCGCGATTGCCGGCGCCGACAAGAAATTCGTCTGGGCCGACGCCGTCATCGATGGCGACACGGTGGTGTTGTCGAGTGCGCTGGTGTCCGAGCCGGTGGCCGTTCGCTATGCCTGGAGCCTGACGCACCCGTGGGCGAACCTGTTCAATCGCGACGGCCTGCCCGCCCTCGCATTCCGCACGGATACGTGGGAGAAATAGAACGACGAACCTATCTCACGCAAAGGCGCAAAGGCGCAAAGAAAGGCGTTATGGCGGGCTAGAGCGTTAATTCTTTGCGCCTTTGCGCCTTTGCGTGAGCTTGTTTTTCTTCCGATGAGGAACATCATGATCGTTCGCAATGGCTTGGTTTGTACCCTGTGGCTGCTGACGACCGCCATTGCGCCTGTCGCGTGTGGCCGCTGCCTGGCTGGCGATCCATCCGGGATCGACCGGTTGAAGCGGGCATTGCAGGATCCGAACGATGCTGGACGCGTCGAGGCGATCAAGAAGCTGAAAGGCACCGAGGCCGATGGTCCCAAAGCGATCGAGATGCTGGTGCCGCTCCTCTCGGGCGACTCGGCGCTGGAGGTCAGGCTGGCTGCGGGGATGGTCATTCGCCAGCTCGCCGGGCGAGCCAAGTCGAAGTTGCCTGGCCTGGTCGAAACCGCGTTGCTCGACGACATGGCGAAAACCAAGGACTGGGCGGATCGGGCGGCGATTGCCACGCTGTTTGGCGAACTGACTCTGCGGACCGACACGAGTCGGGCGGCGCTGATCAAGTGGATGGAAGATGCGCAGCCCGAAATTCGCCGGGCCGCCTTCACGTCTCTGATACGAAACTATCCCACCGGCCCCAAGAACGACGAGTATCGCGATCCGGTGATCGCGGGGTTCAACGACAAGGACGCGCAGACGCGCCGTGCCGTGGCGGTGGAATTCGCCAAGTACGGCAAGGCGCGCATCGAGGTGCTCGTGAAGGTCATCAACAGCGACCCGCCGCGCTGGGTGTACGCCGAGGCGCTGCTCGCGCTCAGCACGATGCACCCGAAAGAAGAGCACAAGAAGGTCTTCGTCGACGCGCTGCGCCACCCGAACACGATCGTGCGGGAACGCGCCTTGACGGCGCTCGAAAAGCTCGACCCCTACTACGTCGTGAATGCGGGTCTCCTGGGCGACCCCGACGCGGGGCTGCGGATCGCCTTGCTCAACCGCATCAACAAGTCCATGCTCGACAGGAAGCCGACGGAAGCGACGCGTAAATCGTTCGCCAAGCTCAGGGGGGCGCTGCTCGACATGCTGCGCGACAAGGACCTCCTGGTGCGCGTCGCCGCGGCACGCGCGGCCCGGCGCATCGCGCCGGGCGTACGGTTCGAAGTTGAGCCGCTTCTCAAGGACCAGAACCCCGACGTGCGTCAAGCGGCCGTGCAAGCCCTGGAGGACACGCTGGGCATCGACACGCTGAAAGACATGATGAACGACGACGAGCCGATCGTGCGCAACGCGGTCGCCGCCGCGCTGGCGAAGCGCGGCGCCGCGGCATTGCCGACGCTGGTCGCCGCCGTCCGCTCGAAGAACGACCGCGTACAACGAGCCGCGGCCAAGGCCATCGCCGCGACCACCGCACGCGGCAACGAGCTGACCCCGGTCCTCGTCGAGGCGATTCTCGCGGACAGCCTGGACCAACGCGAACTAGCGGCCGCGTTGTTGCGCGTCGATCCCGTGGTCGGCGCGCGCGAGCTGGCGAAGAAAGCCGACAGCGCCGCATTGCTGAAGCTGATCGGCAACGCCGCTCCCGAAATTCGAATCCTGGCGTGCAAAGCTCTCGTCGAGAGCGGCGCAGGCAACCCCGAGACGACGAAGGCGCTCGCCGGTCTCGTTGACCGACTCGATGGAGATCCCGCCGTTCGCTTCGCGGCGTTGCGTACTCTTCAAGTTCTCGCGCCAAAAGAGGCCGCGGCCCGGTTGACTACCGAATGGGTCGATCGGCTCGTTGCGGCAACGCGGGCAAAATCGAAGGCGCTGCGCGATGAAGCCCTGGCGAATCAACAACTCGAGAACCTCGACGACGACTCGATGGAGACCATCCTGGCGCTCTTCGCCGCCGGCGAGCTCAATGAGTTGGCCAACGACTTGCTCATGCATCGCTGTTCCGCGAGCGAGCCGATGGGGACGTCGAGCCCCAGCTTCGTTCGCGCCCTGGCACTCTACGGTGCGGGCGGCAAACGCCGACTCGATCCGGCCACGGAACTGGCGCTGAAGGAATCGTGTTGGCGCCATATCAACGAGACGGCGCCGCGCCGGAGCTGGGAACCGCCGGCACTGGCGGATGCTGCGCTACCCATGGCCGCCGACCGCCTGATCTGGGGCACGTCGCTCCTGCTCGTGCTCGACATCCTCAAGGACGACCCCGACTTCAAAAATCGCCACATCCGCGGCAAGTCGCTCGACAAGCTGCATCGCGCCTGGTCGGCCTGGTGGCTGGAATGGGCCGGGAAGCGCCAGTCCGTCGGCACGTGGTCCAGTCTCGCGCATCCCGCAACACAGCTTAACGTCTGGGCCGCACTGCTCAACGTCCACGACTGCGCCAAGGACAACCCTCTCAAACAACGCTTCAAGATGCTCCTTGATATCAGCTTCGTCGAAGATGAGCAACTCTCCGTCCACGGCGACCGGGGCAGCCGGCGCGGCAACAGCGCACGTCCGGAATGCGGCTTGTGCGAGTGGAAGGACTTGCTCCTGGGCGAGCCATCGCGGCGTCTCGCGCACGACACCTCCGGCATGCGCGGCGCGCTGTGGACCACCAGCTACGAAATGCCGACGCCGGTCGTTCTGCTTCGCAAGCTCGAACGGCCTGTCGCGCACGCCGCCGTCAAGAATCACGACGCCGACGGCGGCGTCACCACCGCGTATGTGACGCCGCACTACATCCTCGCCGCCCACACTCCCGCCCATTACTACATCGGCGAATTCGCCCGCGCCTGGGACCGCCTCGTTTTCGACGACATGAGCGCCGTCTTCTTCATGGAGCGCATCTGGCGAAACGAGTCGGTCCGCCTCGACAACCTGATGATGTCCCGTGCCGTCTTCGCACCCAAGCCGCGGCGTTCGATCGCGTTTTCCGCCAATTTGAAGATCGCCGAGCAGAAGGGCTGGCTCTTTCTGAGTAACGGTTCCGGCTACGCGGGCCTCTTCATCGCAGGCGGCCATGATCGTTTTCCGGGAAACTTCGGAGACGACATCGTTTACATCCAGCCGCGTTCAACGGCCGCGATGGTCATCTTGCAGGCGGGCGACAAGCAGTCGTTCGGTTCCTTCGACGAATTCCAGGCAGCCATCCTGAAGGCGCCGCTGAACTGGACGACAACATCGCTCCGCTACACCGGCCCGCGCCTGCCCGCCGTCGAGTTCTTCACCGATTGGAAGCAGCCGTCGCTCGTGGCCGGCCAACCTTTTTCAGCACGCGGTGAGACGATGCGCTTCGACAGCCCTTATTTGCGCGGGCAGGTGAATTCTCCGCAGGTCACGGTCCGGGTCGGTCTCTATTCGGCCGTCTACGACTTCGAGAAGAATACCATCACGCCGTTGAACCTCGGCAAGAGCGAGCCGCTGCCAAAGCAGCTTCGCAAGTCGCAGTGACGGTACGGCCGGATCGTGCTACGGCCCTATTTACCAGGGGCACGACGAACCGAGCGCAGAAACTATCAAATACGATCTCACGCAAAGGCGCAAAGAAAAGAGTCATGGCGGGTCAGTGCGTTAATTCTTTGCGCCTTTGCGCCTTTGCGTGAGCTTGTTTTTCTTCCGATGAGGAACATCATGATCATTCGTTATGGCTTGGTTTTTACCCTATGGCTGCTGACGACCGTCATCGCTTTGCCGCAAACGGACACGCCCAAGACCAACAAGGTCACCTATCGCTTGCCCTACGGCGGCAAGGAGCAGACCTACCGTGTTACCCTGGCCGCAGCGCCGAAGGATGACCCCAAGTGGCTCGTCGGCACGTTCCTCGCAGGTGCGGTCCGCACCGTCAACGACAAAAACCAGGGCGTCTTCACCGACGAGTGGAACGGCCTCGACGACAACTTCATGCCGGTGCCGCCGGGCGAATACACGTTCAAGGGCATCTTCATGCCCGCGCAGAAATGGAAGATCAACGGGCAGTTTCATTCGCTGATCCCGAAGTTCATCGCCTCGCCGGGCGATTCGTGGACGCCGCCCAGGGAGCAAGATCATCGCTTTCCGCCGATCCACGGCCACGTCTTCGAGCCGATCTATCAGGTGAGCGTCGCCGACGGCGGCAAGGCGATCTTCTACTCCGGCTACATCGAGAACTGGCGCAACCCGTTTCTCGTCGATCTCAATCGCGACGTCGGCATCGACCAGGTCGTCTTCAGCTTCGACTCATCCGGCTTCGCTGGCGGCCAACTTTGCGCCTTTGACGGCACGCACACCTGGGTGTCGCGCGGTGGCATGATCACCTCGCCCTCGCAGAAATTCTTCGGCACCGAAAAAGACAATCGCGGCCGCATCGTCACACGGCTATCGAAGAAACCCGGCGAGGCGCCGAACGATCTCGCCGTCGTCAAGGTCGGCAAGAAGCCGTACCTGTACGTCTCGGAGCCTTACGCCGAGCGCGTCAGCGTTCTCGACGGCAACACGGGGAAAACGGTGAAGGAGATCGGCAATATGAAAGCTGCCGGGATCGCCATGGCGCGCGCCGACAAGGGCAGCAGACTCTTCGCGACTCACGAGATCGACAAGGGCAAATGGGATGTGCAAGCCATCGAACTGAAGGACGGCCTCCCCGCCGGCGAATGGAAAACGCTGTTCCCGCTCGACGCCTCGCAAACCTCCGCGGGCGATCTCGATCAGGATCGGCAGGGCAACTTCTTCATCGTCGAACCCGGCCAACGCCAGATCTGCAAGTATTCGCCCGACGGCAAGCTGCTCGCTCGCATCGGCAAGAATCAGAAGCTCGAAGGGGCGTACGATCCGAACATCTTCGTCGGCCTCCACAAGGTCGCGTGCTGGACCGACAAGGCCGGGCATGACCGCATTCTCGTCACCGAGACCGCCGGCCCGATGCGCATCAGCGAATGGTCATGCGCCGACGGCAAACTGCTGCGCCAGTGGTTCCTGTGCCAAAACGCGGCCGGCGGCTTCTGCCTCGATCCCGAGTCGCCGTCGCACATCTACGTGTCGAGCCTGAACACACCGGGCATCATTCGCTACCACGTCGATTACGACACGGGCAAGTGGCACGTCGATGCTTACTGGGAGGTCGCGTTCCCCGGCGGCCGACTGTTCCCGCGCATCATCAATCTCAAGGGGCACAAGTACCTCGCGTTCGGCGGCGGCTCGTTTCGCTCGGCCGGGAGCTGGATGATCTTTCGCCTCGACGCCGACAAGTGGAAGCTCTCCGCCACCGCCATCAAGGGCCGCTGGTGGCATGACGCCAACGGCGACGGCCAAATCCAGGACAGCGAATTCACCGGCGACAACAAAGGCCCCGGCGGCACCTACTGGGCCGACTCGTTTCTCGACGACCTCTCCATCATGCACGTCCGCCAGAACGGCAACGACGTGCTGCGCCTCAAGCCGCGCGACTTCGACAAGCACGGCAACCCGATCTACGACGGCAAAGCCTGGAAGCAAATCTTCGTCGATGACTGGACCGGCTTCGTCAAACGCGACAAGCTCAAGCCTCTCTACGGTGGCAACGAGCTGGGCCGCAGCCTGTGGAACTGGTCCGACATCACCGGCGATCCCGACAAGGCCTTCTATCTGGCCGGCGTCTACAAGCCCGACGCCCGCAAGGATTATCGCTTCGACGAGGCTGGCCAAATCTGCGCTCAGTGGAAGCTGACGTGCCTGGTCCCCGACGGCAAGGGGGGCTACCAACGCGCGTGGCGCGTGGGCCGCAAGGCGTTCGGGGCCGCCCAGCCCGGCGAGGTCTACGCCACCATGCACATCAGCCCGCCGCATCACGGCCTGCTGGGCATGATGGACGGCAACGGCATCTACCTCGTCTTCACGACCGAGGGCCTCTACGTCGACACGCTCATGTACGACCGCTTCCGCTTCGGCCGACTCGAACCCGGCGGCATGTACTCGCACAGCGGCGGCGCGTATTTTGGCCGGCACTTCCTCAATACGAAGAACGACAAGGTCTACCTGTTGATGGGTCGAGCAAGCAACAACATTTATGAGGTGGAGAACTGGCGCCTCGGCTTTGTCCAGCCGCTCAAGCTGGAGACGAAGGCGATCGACCTGCCGACCGACAAGATCAGCCCGGCGCACCCGTTCGCCCTGCAACTGCGAGGCATCAAGAAGTAATCCCAAGCCCCGCAGGTGAGCAGCGATTCGCGGGGGTGAAGCCTGTGCAAATAGACGGCACTGTGGTGAGCGTCGGCGAACCCTGAGATTACCTTGGCGTGTTCCAGATTTTCAGGACGCCTTTGCTGCCCGAGACGACACGCTGACAGTCCGGGCTGAACGTCACCGACATCACGGCGTCTTTGTGCCCGCGCAGTGTCGCCAGTTCCTTGCCGGTGTCAGCGTTCCATATCTTCACCGTTGCATCTTCGCTGGCGGAAGCGATGTGAGCGCCGTTCTTGCTGATGGCGACGGCGGCGACGCTGTCCTTGTGGCCGACGAGCGTGTGCAGCGTCTTGCCGGTCGCCGCATCCCAGATGCGAATCGTGTTGTCCATGCTGCCGGAGACGATGCGTTTGCCATCGGGGCTAAAGGCGACGGACGTGACGGTTGCTTCGTGACCTTCGAGGAGTTCCAGCTCCTTGCCGGTGTCGGCGTCCCAGACCTTGACGTTGTTCTCGCCGTCGCCGGAGGCCACGCGTTTGCCGTCGGGGCTGAAGGCGACGGCGTTGATGTCGTATTCGTTGTCGGGGTCGATGGTGCGCAGTTCTTTGCCCGTGGCGGCGTCCCAGATCTTCATGGTGTCGTCGGCGCTGCCGGAGACGAGGCGTTTGCCGTCGCGGCTGAAGGCGACGGACGTAACGCTTTCCTTGTGGCCGCGCAGGGTGAAGACTTCTTCGCCGCTCTTGGCATCCCAGATTTTCAGGGTCTTGTTCCAGTGGGCTGAGACGATGCGTTGGCTATCCGGGCTGAATGCGAGGGCGGTAACGCCCTTGCTATTGACCTTCAGCTTCTTGAGCGGCTTGCGAGTGGTCGCGTCCCACAGAATCACGAGGTCATCGCTGCTGCCGGAGGCGATGCGTTTACCGTCGGGGCTGCAGGCGACGGCCGTGACCCAGCTGTCGTGGCCGTGCAGGGTCATAAGCGACAAATCGGTGGGATTCTTCTGCTGACCGATTCCCTTCATGCCCGCCAGAGCGAAGAAGAGGGTCAAGCCCACCAAGAATTTTCTCTCGGATCTCATCGGAAACGAAACCTCTCGCTGGCCACGGGGTTCAATTCAAAATATCTAAATCTGCATGCAGTTGCCAAGCGTGGCAGGTTAGTAAGAATGATACGACCCAACCACCGTTCGAGATGCACATCCTTTGTCCCGTGGAAATTCTGCGCGCTCCTTATCGTTCTGCTGAGTCCCTTCCACGCTTCGGCCCAGGACGCCGCCTTTCAGAAGTTCGTCACGCCGTTTCTCAAGGAACATTGCTTCGTGTGCCATGGACCGAAGAAGCAAGAATCCCGTCTCCGGCTCGATGAAGTCACCGGCGTGCAAGCGGGCAATCGAAACCTGTGGACGATGGTGCATGAGCGAATCCTGGCTGGCGAAATGCCGCCGAAGGACCGGCCGCAGCCGGCGGACGCGGACAAGAAGAGACTCTTGACATGGATCGCCGAGCAACAGCGCTCGCTAGGCCCCGGCGGCACGCGCCGGCTCAATCGGCGCGAGTTGTCGGCGGCGCTGCGCGACGTCACCGGGCTGGCGATCGACTTTGCCCAGGCGTTGCCGGGGGACGGCACGGTCGGCGGCTTCGACACCGGGGCCGATGCGCTGCAAGAAGCATCGGACGCGGTCGCACAGTGGCTGCAGGTGACGCGCCGCGCCGTGGCGGGCATTCATTTTCTGCAGCCGACCAAAGGGAAGATCTTCTCGGCTAATTTTCGTGACGTACAGCCCGTGAAAAAAGGACCCGATCCCTACAAGAAAATTTTCGACGATTGGAAAGAGCAAGGCGCGATCGCCAAGGTGCCCGGCCAGATCGCCATCGGTCGGCCGGGCGTCGGCATGCTCATCGTGCCGCGCGCCGTCGGCGAGCAGGACACGTTCAGCTTTACCATTCCGACTCGTCTCGATCGCGAAGGGGTCCTGCGTCTGACTCTGGATGTCTCCGCCATGAAACCAATGGCCGGCATCCCCAATCCGCGCCTGTGGGTGAAGATCGGCGGCAAAGACATCGACTACCGCGAAATCCGCGTGCCCTCACCCCTTGCCCCTCTCCCAGAGGGCGAGGGGAAGTCGGCATCCGAGCGCCTGGTCTACGAAGTTCAACTTGGCGATCTGGTCGTGCAGAGCAAAGGCGTGAGCGTCCACCTCAGCAACAAGGTCGAGATCCCCTACGCCGTCAAAGGCTACGAGAACGAGGACCGGACCAACCCCAAGGACAAGAATCCGCCGCCCAATGGAACCGGTTTGTTCCGCCCGCTTTTCGATCGCAAGACAACACCGCCGGAGAAACAGCCGGCGCCGTACCTCGTCCTGGAGCGAATCGTCATCGAGCCGGACGTGACCATCGCCTGGCCTCCCGCCGAGTGGAAAGCCAACGTCAGCGCTATTAAAGATGACGCATCCTCGGCCAAGAAACTGCTCGCGATCTGGATCGATCGCGCGTGGCGTCGGCCCGTGACCGAGACGGAACAGGCGCCGTTCCTGAAGCTCTACGAGAAGCTTCGCGCCAAGGGCATGCCGTTCGACGATGCGTTGCGTGCCACGTTTCAGTCGGTGCTCATGAGTGCCGCGTTCCGCTATCAGGCGTCGCCGGCGCATCCCGATGCTGTGATCGCCCAGCACGCCATTGCCTCGCGGCTCAGTTTCATGCTCACCGGCGGACCGCCCGACGCCGAGCTGCGCCGTTTGGCCACGCAGCGGAAATTACGTGATCCCGCCGTTCTCGATGCCCAGGTAGATCGCCTGCTCGCCGATCCGCGCAGCGACGGCTTTCTGCGCCCCTTCGTGATGCAATGGCTCGAAATGGAGCAGCCGATAACGATTGCGCAGGACTACATTCAGATGCAGGATTTTCGGTGGGCACGCTACTACAAGGCGTCCATGCGCGAAGAAACCATCGCCTACATCACGCAGCTCTTTCAGGAAAATCGCCCCGCCAAGGAGTTGATCGTCAGCGACTGGACCATGATGAACGATGCCCTGGCGATTCACTATGGCTACTCGGGCATCGAGGGCGGCGAACTCCGCAAAGTCAAACTTCGCCCCGATGATCCGCGCGGCGGCGGCATTCTCGGTCACGCGGGCATTCAATCGATGCTGTGCTGGATGGGCGAGAACTGGGTCATCTACCGCGGCGCCTGGACGTTGCGCCACATTCTCGATCAGCCTCCGCCGCCCCCGCCGTTGGAAGTGCCAGAACTCAACCCGTCCGAAGGCAAGAACAAGGGGAAGCCGTTCCGCGAATTGCTCAGGCAGCACCAGCAGGACGCCCGATGTGCCGTGTGTCACAAGAGCATGGACCCCGTTGGTTTCGCGTTTCAGAACTTCGACATCAGCGGCCGCTGGCGCAAGGTCGAGCACGAGAGCTACGCCCGCGGCGAACTCGATGGCCGCGTCTCCTGGCGCGGCGTCGGCACAACGCGGCCGGTCGATACCGTCGGCCAATTGCCGCGCGGCGAGGAGTTCAAGACATTTGCGGAATTCAAATCGATCATCGTGAAAGACTATCAAACCGACATGGTGCGCGGTATCATGAAGAACTTCGTGATCTATGCAACCGGCCGATTGCCCGGCATTGACGACGGCACGGAAATCGCGGCGATCATGAAAGAACATCGCGCCAGCGAATATCCGCTGCGTGATCTGCTCAAGGCCGTGGTCCGCTCGCAAGCGTTCCTCGAATCTCAGCAGCCGCTTCCCAAAAATCAACCCTCCATTGGCAGGAGTCCTCCATGAATCCGAAGAATCCGATCAACCGACGTACCTTCATGCGCGGCCTCGGAGCAACCGTGGCTCTGCCGTACCTGGAGATCATGGGAGGCTCCACCGTCCACGCCCAGGCAGGCCAGCGCGAGCCGCGCCGCCTCGCGTGCTTCTACATCCCCGGCGCCATCGATCGGCACGGCTGGTTCCCGCGCGATACGGGCCGCAACTACACGATCGCCCCGACGCATCAACCGCTGGCCCGGCATCGCGACGACTTCACCGTGCTCACGAATTTGCTGCACATCCAGGGACGCATCAGCGGGCATGTGCATCCTTACAACTGGCTGACGGGCCACAACATCAACCTCACGCCAGGCACGATCACGAACACCGTCTCGATGGACCAGGTCGCCGCCCGGCATCTCGGCCCCACCTGGCTGCCGTCGCTGGCCCTCTCGTTCGGCGACGGCGTCGGCACTGCGACGCTTTCGCGCAACTCGCTCGGCGTCGACATTCCCGCGACGTCGAACCATCGCAACGTCTTCACTCGCCTATTCCCGCCCGCGGACCGCGATCAGCTCCGCGAGGCCCAAAATCGACTCGAACTGAATCGCAGCATTCTCGACACGGCCGGCGAAAGCGTCCGCGACTTTCAGCGTCCGCTCGGCGCCGCGGACCGCCGTCGCCTGGATCAATACCTCGAATCCATCCGCGAGGTGGAACGCCGGCTCAACGACAGCGAACGCATCCTCCAGCGCGGTCGGCCTCGCTTCAATGAGGCGGCAGTCCGTGTCCAGCCCGAGGCTCGCAACAGTATGCGTGAGCACATCGAGCTGATGTTGGATCTGATTGTCCTGGCGTTCCAGACCGACATGACGCGCGTCGTTACGCACAGCCTCGGCGGCGAAGGCGGGCCGAACTACGACGAATACCGCGACTGGGCGATGCGCGCCGGCGCTCCCGTGCGCGGCGCTCACGACGTGCACCACAAGGGGGGCCAGGCGGCGCCCGATTCGGCGGATGCCCGCGTCATCGCCTCACGCGACCTGATGTTCTGCGAACTCTTCGCCCGCATGATCGACAGGCTCAAGGACATTCGCGCCACGGAAGGAACGCTGCTCGACCACACCGTGCTGCTGTTGGGCGGCGCGCAAATCAGCAGCCATTCCGGCAAGAGCTTCCCGACCTTGCTGGCAGGCGGCCGACGCCTCGGCTTCCGCCACGGCCAGCACATCCGCTACCAGCAAGAACGCAAGCCGATGTCCGACCTCTACCTGACGATCCTGCAACAGCTCGGCTGCCCGGTGCGCTCTTTCAAGGAGAGCAGCGGACCGATCACTGAATTGTTGGCATAGTCACCATTGTGGCACGACGCTCCGCGTCGTGAGTCACGACGCGGAGCGTCGTGCTACCATACACCGAGGAAAAACATGGTACGCTCACCACTTGGCTCGTGCAACCTGCAAGAGCACACCTTTTCACGCCGATTGTTTCTGCAAGGGTTGGCCGGCAGCGGCTTGGCCCTGAGCGGGTTCGACACGCTGTTCTCCGCGGCGCACGCTCAAGAAGTGGCGCGGCGGCAGAAGCACGTCATCCTCGTCTACATGAGCGGCGGACCAAGCCAGTTCGAGACGTGGGACCCCAAGCCAGGGCAACGCACGTCCGGGCCGCACATGACCATCCCGACGGCGATCACCAGCGTCCGCTTCGATGAGTTCATGCCCAACCTGGCCCGGCTCGCCAATCGCATGGCGGTGATTCGCTCGATGAGCACGCCGTCGAACGACCACGTCGTCGCGGGCCTGCACACGCAGAGCGCGTATTTGCCGAGTCCCGCGATCGCGTCGCCGCCGCACTGGCTGTCGATCTGTTCGCGGCTCTTGTCGAGCGAGAACAGCAACGGCCTGCCTCCGTACGTGACGATGGGAGACGATGGCCGAACGTTTCCGACACCCGGCCCAGGGTTCTTGGGCGCGGAGTGTCAGGCACTGGCGTGTCCGGGCAACGGCCTGCCGCCGTCCGATTTGCCGCGCGCGGGAGAGGCGGAGATTGCTGCCCAGGATCGCCGCGAGAACCTGCGCAGCCAGCTGGGCCGGAGCTTCAACCAGGGCCGCCCGCCGGAACTGGTCGAGTCGCACGATGTGGCCTTCGCCCGCATGAGCACGCTGATGCGCCGGCAGGTCTCGTTCGATATCACGCGCGAACCAGAGCGCCTGCGCGAACGCTATGGCGCGAGCGCCCTTGGCAAGGACCTCTTGCTCGCACGCCGCTTGATCGAACATGGCGTCTCCTTCGTGCGCGTCCAGCACCAGCGCGGCGGCGCCTGGGACAAACATCGCAATGCGTTCCGCACGCAACGGCACATCACCGCCGAGTTCGATCATTGCGTCAGCGCGCTCGTTGACGATCTCATCGACAAGGGCCTTTGGGACCACACGCTGCTGGTGTGCATGGGCGAGTTCGGCCGCACGCCGATGATCAACGGCCAGGGTGGCGGCGGGCGCGATCACTGGAGCCGAAGCTGGTCGCTGTCGCTGGGCGGCAGCGGCATTCGCGGCGGGGTGGTCGTCGGCGCCACCAACGCGGACGGCACCGAGGTACGCGATCGGCCCGTCAGCGTCGCCGATCTTTTCTGCACCTTCTATCGTGCCCTGGGCATCAACCATCGTCGGCAGCTCCACTTCCGCGATCGGCCCATTCCGATTGTGGAGAATCGCCAGGGCGAGCCGATCAACGAGCTTTTTTAAGCGACCACAACCATGCGCTGTATCGCGTTTGCATTCGCCGGCGTGTTGTTTTCGTTCTGTGCTCTGAACGCGCAGGACGATCCAAAATCATTAGTACTGGCGAAGGAAGACGCCACGTACTCGGTTCCCAACAATTACTCGCCCGTCCGCACGGTTCGCTTGCGTTTCCATCCCACCGAGCCGAAGCTCATCGCGCAGGTGAGCGACAAGCGCCTCGCTATCTGGGACTTGAACGCCAAGCCGCAAGCCGCGAAGGGGAAGAAGGAGCCGACCGTCCTTCCCGATTACCACGCCGAGCAAAAGGAAGGCTGGATCACCGGCTTCGATATTCATCCGTCCGGGCAGTGGCTCATTACGGGCGGGTCCGATCGCAAGCTGCGTAAATGGGCCTGGGGCGACAAGACGAAACCGCTCGTCGAAGTCGACGGCCATCAGGGCTGGATCGAGGCGGTCGCGTATTCTCTCGACGGCAAGTCGCTCGCCACGGCCGGCAGCGATCTGAAGGTTCGCCTCTGGGACTCGGACGGAATGAAGTCGCTCGACACCTACTCCGCTCATGCCAAACCAATACGCGATCTCACCTGGTCCCCCGACGGCAAGTTCATCTACACCGGCGGCGAAGATGGCAAGATCGTCGTCTACGAATTGGCCGCCAAGAAGATCGTGCGCACGCTCGAATTCGGCAACGTCAACGAGCAGCAAGGGCAGGACCCGGCGCAGAGCGGCGTTTTTCGACTCGCGATCAGTCCCGACGGCAAATGGCTTGCGGCGGCCGGCCAGAACAAGTTCGGCTTGTACAACCTGCAAACGGGCAATCTGGTCGCCGCGGAGAACCTCGGCTTCGACACCGTGTTCTATCCGCAGGGCCGATTCGTCATCGCCGGCTTCAACGACACCAAGGTGATGCGCCTTGATCCCGCCAAACTCGAAAAACTATCGCTCGATCCGCTCGGCAAGAAGGGCAAGACAACCGGCCCGGCCGGTGACACGATCGCGACGCTGAAGCGCAATAGCGGTTACGGCCTGGCGGTCCATCCCAACGGCTCGCGCGTCGCCGCTGCCGTTGGAGAATCAACCGTTGGTTTGTGGACGGTAACAAAAAAGTAACTCACGCCTTCGAGGCAGAACATGATGCGTTGGTTTCTCACCTGTATGTTAGGCGTTGTGATCCCGACGAGTGCATTGGCCCAGGCCAAGCCCTTCGGCGATGCGAAAGTCAGCGCGGCCGTCGATGCCGAAATTAACGCGGCCCTGGGCGCGGCCAAGCTCAGGCCGGTCGGCCCCGCCTCGGACGCGGAGTTTGGTCGCCGTGCCTATCTCGATCTGCTGGGCCGAATCCCAACCACCGACGAAGCGAAGGCGTATTTCGAGGACAAGAACGCCGACAAGGAACGTAGGCTCGTTGAACATCTGCTCGCCCATGCGGAAATGCCCGCCTACTGGTGCGATGTGCTGCATGGCTGGATGAACGGCAAATCGCCGGACCCCGGCCTCGGCTTCAAGGAGTTCCGCGAATACCTTCGCGCCAGCCTGGCCGAGAACAAGCCCTGGAACAAACTGGCTCGCGAGTTGCTGCTGCCGATTGACGGTCCCACGCAACCGGCGGCGTTCTTCCTCGGCGTGCGACTGCGAACCAGCGACAAGGAAGAACGGCTCGATGGCATGACCGTCGCCGTTGCCCGCACCTTCTTCGGCGTCCGCATGGAATGCGCCAAGTGCCACGATCATCCGTACGTCGATGAATGGAAGCAGCATCACTACTACGGTCTGGCCTCCTTCCTGACCCGAACCGAGCTGTCCATCGTCAACGCGAAACCGACGCTGCGCGAGCGCGACGCCGGTGAAGTGGTGTTTCAGAATCGCAAGCGTGAGAGCTTCAAGGCGGAATTGCGCTTTCTCGATGACAAGATTTTCGCCGAGCCGAAGCGCGACAAGAAGCAGACGAAGAAGGAAAAAACGGAGTTGCCGACCATCGCCGACTTCAGCCCGCGCAAGACCCTCGCGGACTACGCCTTCGTGCCGGGCAATCCGTACTTCAAGCGTGCCGTCGTCAATCGCCTGTGGAAGGAGCTGATGGGCGTCGGCCTCGTCGAGCCGGTCGATCAAATCCACAGCGGCAACGCGCCGTCGCATCCCAAGATGTTTGAGCTGTTGTCCGAGGATTTCGCGGCGCACGGCTTCGACCTCAAACGCCTGATCGCCAACATCATGCAGACCGAAGCGTACCGCCGGGGCAGCATCTGGCCGGACAAAGAGCGCCCCATGGAAAAGCAGTACGCCGTTTTCAATCTTCGTCCATTGACTCCCGAACAGCTTGCCGTCTCGCTGGCGACTGCGACGGGTTATACCGAGGTTGTCAAAGCGCAGAAGAAAAAAGGGGAGTTGCGGGCGGAATTGGAGAAGGACTACAAGCTCTTCATCGAACACTACGAAGACGAGAACGATCGCTTCGCCGCGACGACCGGGCAAGCCCTGTTCATGACTTTCAACAAGACTACGCAGAAATACCTGCAACCCGTCGCCGGCAACCTCTCGGCGCGCCTGATCAAGACCAACGATGCGGAGTCATTCGGCCAGGAGGTCTATCTCTCCGTTCTGTCGCGCCTTCCGACGCGAACGGAGGCCGACGCCGTCTCGAAGTATCTGCAAACCACCGGCGTGCCGCGCGACCAGCTCGTCCGCGATGTGGTCTGGGCACTGCTGAATTCCACGGAATTTCGCTTCGTTCATTGAGATGAAGTGGTCAGCGAGCGCAGGAGAAAATCATGCTGAGCCGAACTTGGATCGTGCTGCTCCTCGGACTGCTGGCTGGCATGGCGCATGCCGGAGAGGACGCAAAGGGCACAGTCGCCCGAGTCGAGTACTCACTCAAGACGCCGCGGCCGCGCGATCCGGTGCTGGGTGGGGCGCGGGACAAGGTCGTCGTCAGCGTGTGGATTCCCGCCGGCGTCAAGACCGTGCGCGGGGCGATGTGCAATCCATTCTCCAAGGGAGACAACGTCAGCGCTCATTGGCAGGCTGCGTGCCGACTGTGGAAATTCGCCTACGTGCAGGTCGATTTCGATGCGGTCAAGAAGGACGAATTCACGCTGCTTGCACAAGGGCTCACCGAGCTTGCCAAGAAGACGGGCCACCCCGAGTTGGAACACATGCCCTTGTGTTTCACCGGCATGTCGCGCGGCGGCGGCATGAGCATGCAGTTGGCCGAGCTGATGCCCGAGCGCACTCTGGCCAGCGTGCCGGTGTGCCTGGAAGTGGGACCGAATTCCGACGCGACGCGGCGCATCCCCGTGCTGACGGTCTTCGGCGAGAAAGACGGTTCGCAGATGACCAAGCTCCTCATGCGCCTGCCGGTCGAACGCAGGCAAGGCGCCCGCTATGGCATCGTCGTGCAATGGGGCAAGGGGCACGAATTCGCCCGCGCGAACAACATGTCGTTTGCGTTCCTCGATGACGTGCTCGCCCAGCGCCTGCCGAAAGAAGTCGATCCGAGCCGGCCGACAAAGCTGGCGGAAATCCCGCTCGAAGCCGGCTGGCTGGGCGATATGTCCGCCTGGGGAAAAGATGGCCGACGCCCCACGATCGCTCCCTGGAAGGATTTCAAGGGCGAGCGCGATCAGGCCTGCTGGTTTCCCACGCAGCGCACCGCCGCGGTCTGGCAAGCTTTTGTCGCGGGCGCCAACGACGTGATCCTTGAACAGCCCGCCGGCCTGGGCGACAAGCAGAAATTCAGCGTCCACCCCGCCGGCAAGCCCCTGGTCGCAAAGGTTCACGTGGCCGTCAAGCTGAAACCGGCCAAGGTGGAGCTGTGGGACGCCCACGAGCGCCTGGCCCAGCGCACCGAGGCGCCCTGGACGTTCGAGGTCTCGTTACGGCCCGGCATCCATTCGCTTTTCGCCACGGTTGAGGAGTCCGGGCAGACGCGAACCTCAAAACCAAACACGGTGGTTGTTAAGTAGCCAACGGACTACATTTACGATCCAAGCTGTCCACGTATTGGCGGCGGGCGGCGCATCCGCAGCGTAATCTCGTCCAACGTGACCGCTCTTTCCGAGGGAGTTCAAAGCAATGTTCCTTACCAAACTCAAATCCGCACTCGTATTGCTCCTGGTTGTCGGTCTGTTTGCCGGCGGCGTAGTTACCCTGGCGACCTACGCAATGGCCGCGCAGCAGCCCGACGTCAAGAAGGAAGCTGCGCCCAAGACCCAAGCGGAGAAGAAAGAAGCCAAGCAACCGACGGCGAAGAAAGACGCCAAGAAACCCGTCGACTTGTTTCCCTTCGATGATCTGAAGGCTCGTCTGAAGAAACAGGAGGACGAAATCGCCAAGATTCGCCTGGCGATGTTGAAGGAGATTGCCGACGAGGAAACGAAGCTCAACGAGTTGATCAAGAAGGAACAAGACGCTCAAAAGCCGGGGGACACCGACGCGATTATCCGTATCGCCTGGCTCCAATCGAAGAAGCACCAGCTCGGCGGTCTGCGTATTCAGGTTCAATACGGTGTCAAGGTTGGCGGAACGCCGCCGACGGAAGAACAACGGCTCGGGATCCATGTCGGCACGCCGAACGCGACGCTCGTCAAGCAACTCGCGCTGCCCAAGAATCAGGGGCTGGTCCTGGACAGAGTCGACGCGAAATCGCCCGCCGCCAAGGCTGGCCTGAAAGCTCTGGATATCCTCCTCAAGATCGACGGAACAATAGTTCCGAGCAACATGAAGGAGTTCCACAAGATTCTCGCCGGCATCAAGACCGACACGCCGTTTGACGTTTTGGTATTGCGCGAAGGAAAAGAGCAAACCGTCCAGGGCCTGACGATCAGCGGCGCCAAATAACACCCTTCTCGTTTAGCGTCCGCAAGGCGCCCTGCGGGCGCTAAACGAATTCAATCCAAGAGATCCACCCGGCGATCGCCATGCCCAGAGTGTCGGGTGATGGCCGCACGCTGTACATCGCCGGGGCTGGATAGGACCGCTTGCACCAGGTTCACATGAAGAGAATCACACTTGCGGCCGCCTCGCTGATATGGCTCACCTGGGCGGGCGGGACGGTAAACGCACAGCCGCCTGGGAAGCCGGAGGTTCATCGGCCAGGTCCGGGTGAGTATCAGCATCTCTGGCTAACGTTTGACGGCGGCGAGCCAGCGCGTGCCTTCGTCGGCATGCGCGGCGGCAAGTCCACGGTCGCCTGGTTGGTCGGCGACGACGTTCCCGGCGGCGTGAAAAAGACGGGAACCTACCGCATGGTGATCGATAAACACAACCTCGCCGTCACCAGCGATTCGCTTTCGGGGACCATCGAGCTGCGGCAGGTAAGCATCTGGGCGCCGATGCAGCTTCTTGCGCAGGTCACCATGACCATCGACGCCAAGAAGTCGAAGGATGGTTTCGCCGGCACCTGGACCAGCGAAATCGCCGGCGGCAAGAAGACCAGCGGCTCAGTCCGCGGAATGCTCATCGATGAGAAAACGCTTCGGGCCGCGCAGCCGTTCGCGCCCGGCGTCGATTGGCCGAGCTATCACAGCCCGCACCTGGCCAATCGCGCAGCCGACAGCACCGTTTCGCTCATCGACGATCTCTCCAAGGCCCGGCCCGTCTGGCGTGCCGAGATGCCCACGCGCTCGGGTTGGGGCACCGGCGTCGACAGTCGCTACACCTGGCGGGCGCCCTATGGGACCGTCTGCGGCGGTTCGGGCACTCCGGTCGTTGCGGACGGCAGGGTCTACCTTTTTCATTACGTCCCGTCCGGCGAACCCGACGCCAAGCTGCTAGAAAAGGTGCTGGCGGATTTCGAGAAACAAGCCAAACGCAAGCCGACCGCTATCGAGCGCGAAGCACTGGTCGATATCTGCCGTCCCTTCTCGGACACCATCGTCACATGCCTCGATTCCCAAACCGGGGCGGTTCTCTGGAGCGTTCGCTTCCCCTTTCTCTCGGGCAATTATCAAACGCACAAATGGCGCGGGCTCAATCCGACGGCGTCCGTCATCCACGGCGTGTTGATCGCCAACGACTACGCCAACAACTGGGTGGCCCTGGATGCGATCAAGGGCGATGTGCTCTGGACCATCCGGCGCAGCCAGAAAGTCCAGGGTAATCAGGCGGCCTTGGGCGCGGTTCAGGCGGGTTCGCTGGCGATCCTGCCATCGGTCGGCGGTGAGCCGGCAAAAGCCGTCGACCCCAAGACGGGCAAGATCGTGTGGCAACAACCCGGCGGCCGACAAGCGTTCGTCTGGGGCAAGGCCGGGGCCGTGCGCGTGCTCTTCCTCGGCGACAAAGGGCCGGCCTGCTTGGACGCCGCCAATGGTAAGCTCCTCTGGACCCTAGAAGAGAAACTCGTCGGGACCTCCGGTTCCGCGGCACTGATTCACGGCGACATCCTTATCGCCCACATCGTGCCCGATCCAAAGAAGCAGGGTGGGTACTTCCAGGGCTACAAGCTCAGCGATGCCGGCGCCAACAGGATTTGGCAAGACGACTTCCTCGCCTACGACGAAAACCTCACGGTCTCTCTTGGGCACGGCAAAGCTTACCTCGTCGGTCGGAACGAGATTCGCTCGCTCGACATCGCCACCGGCAAACTGCTCGGCAAACAGGTCTTCGACGAAAAGGCCGACCCCATCGGCAGCAACCAATGGCTCGCCGTTGTCGGTGCTCGCTTGCTCCTTTCGCCCGAGGGCCAGCACGGCAGCCAGCGCTTGCAATGGATCGACGCCAACATCCTCAAACCGCTCGGCCCGAGGTGGTCGCCACCCAACAACTCGACGACCGCCTACGCCGTGCATTCGCTGGGCTTTCCCGTCGTCGATGGCCGTCTGTTCGTGCGCGGCATGGATGGCATCTACTGTTATGATCTGCGAAAAGAGAAATAGGCCTCGCAATGGTTAGGTAACGCGAACCGTAACGCGAACCCCAGCGTGAGAATTCGCCACATGCTTACTTGTCCTTCTTCTCGGGAACGGGATGAACAGTAGGAGCATCAGGGCAAGTCGCGTCTTCGACATAGGGTGTCCTTTCGGGTGCTTTGGCTTCGGTCCCTCTTCCAACACGCCGGTCAATAGTTTTTTTCCAACAACGATGTTCCCATCAATAATATTGACGGGGACCGCAGTTGTTGATCATCGGCCGTCATGGCGTGTCTTTCTCGCGGCGACTCTTTCAAGGACTTCATCGTGAAACACAGTGCAGCCGTCGTTGCCCTTCTCGCCATCGTCGGCTCCGCCACCGCAACCGACAAGCCGGTGAAGGTGTTCATCCTCGCCGGCCAGTCGAACATGGAGGGGCACGGGTACATCGCCGCCGACCCGAAACGCAACGGCGGCAAAGGCAGCCTCGAATATCTGACCAAAGACAAAGCCACGGCCGACAAGTTCAAGCACTTGCTCGGCAAGGACGGCAAGTGGGTCGTCCGCGACGACGTGTGGGTTCACTACCTCGACCGCAAGGGCAAGCTGACGGCTGGCTTCGGGGTGAAAGAGGATCGCATCGGGCCGGAACTCGGCTTCGGCTTCGTGATCGGGGATGCTTACGACGAACCGGTGCTGCTCATCAAGTTGGCGTGGGGCGGGAAGAGTCTGGCGAAAGACTTCCGACCGCCGAGCGCGGGCGGCGAGGTCGGGCCGTACTACAAGGAGGTCATCAACCGCACGAAGGCCGTGTTGAAGGACCTGAAGATGGAGTTCCCGGAGCTCGGGGACCGCGGCTACGAGCTTGCCGGGTTCGGCTGGCACCAGGGCTGGAACGACCGCATCAACCAGGCGTTCAACGACGAGTACGAGAAGAACATGGCCCACTTCATCCGCGATGTCCGCAAGGACCTCGGAGTGAAACATCTGCCGTTCGTGATCGCCGAGTCGGGCATGACCGGCCCGAACGAGAATCACCCGCGGGCGCTCTCGCTGATGAAAGCCCAGGCGGCCGTGGCGGAGTACAAGGAGTTCAAGGGCAACGTCGCGTTCGTCGGCACCAAGGCGTTCTGGCGCGAGAAAGAGGTGTCGCCGACCGGGCAGGGCTACCACTGGAACAGCAACGCCGAGACATATTACCTGATTGGCGAGGCGATGGGCCATGCGATGAAGAAGTTGCGCGCGACGAAGCCAAACTTCAACCCGGATCAAAGCAAACTCCCCGTTCCAGCGCCGAAAGGGGCGACGGTGCTCCTCGACGAGAAGGGGAACCATTCGTTCTTGAGCATGGCCGGCGAGAAGATCAACTGGCCGGTCGAGGACGGCGTCATTGTCTCGACGTCCAACAAGAAGAACCAGAACCACATCGTCTCCAAACTGCACTTCAAGGACGCCGACATCCACGTCGAGTTCCTGTTGCCGGAGAAGGGGTCGGGCAACAGCGGGGTTTACATTCACGGGAACTACGAGGTCCAGATTCTGAATTCGTTCGGCAAGCAGAAGGTCACGCAGGAAGACGCCGGCGCGCTGTACGGGTTCGCGCCGCCGCTTGAAAATGCCTGCCGAATGCCGGGCGAATGGCAAGTGTTCGACATTCGCTACCGGGCTCCGCGTCGCGATGAATCGGGGAAGATTGTCGAGAACGGGACCGTCACGGTGTGGTTCAACGGGAAGAAGGTTCAGGACGGCACTCCGTTCGGCGAACCGAAATCGGTGTACCACCCGTTCCGCTACGGCACGACCCCGTACCTGGAACAGATCCGAGATCGGCAGAAGAAGACGATGACCGGTCCGGTGTTCCTTCAGGATCACGGCAATGCCGTGAGGTTCCGAAACGTGTGGGTTCTCCCGGCGGTCGAAAACGCGTTCACGTACGCCCCGGAAGGGAAATGAATACCGTTCACTCCCCTCACCCGGTACTCCGGGAGAGGGGTTGGGGGTGAGGGCAGCACAGGCAGCACCTGAATGTGCGGCCCTCACCCACCGCCCCTCTCCCGGAGTACCGAGAGAGGGGGGTGAACCCGCACCGACGATTGTCAGCACCCGGAGGAAGGCGTGAAACGAGTCCGCACTCAGTTAGCTTGGGCACTGGTCATCATCACGGCATGCCTCGTCGCGTGCGGGACACTGCGTGCCGATGACTCGCTCCTGACCGTCGGCCGTCTGTTCGGGACGAGGGAGTTCGACACCGATTCACTCCCGGCACGGCGCTGGAGTAAACGGACATCAACCTACCTCACCCTGGAGAAACCCAGCGCCGGCAGCGGGAGTGAGGTGGTCCGCACCGATCCCGCAACGGGGAAGAAAGAAGTCGTCGTGCCCGCGACGGCGTTCGTGCCGAGCGGGGCGAAGGGACCTCTCGCAGTCGAGGCGTTCGAGTTCTCCGCCGACGAGTCGCGGCTACTCATCTACACGAACAGCCAGCGAGTCTGGCGGCGGAACACCCGCGGCGACTACTGGGTGCTCGACGTGATGACGCGCAAGCTCCGCAAACTCGGCGGAGACGCCGCCCCGTCGTCGCTAATGTTCGCCACCCTGTCGCCGGACGGCACACGCGTGGCGTTCGTCAGTGCGAACAACCTGTACGTTCAGAACCTGGATGACCTGAAAATCACTCCCTTGACTACCGATGGCTCAAAGACGCTCATCAATGGCACGTCCGACTGGGTGAATGAAGAGGAACTGGACCTGCGCAATTGCTTCCGCTGGAGCCCGGATGGCCGACGCATCCTCTTCTGGCAATTCGACACCACCGGGGTTGCGGAGTTCCACCTCATCGACAACGTCGTCAGCAAGACGCCGCGGATCACCACGTTCGCCTACCCGACGGTGGGCGAGAAGAACTCGGCTACTCGGTTGGGCGTGATCCCGGCGGGCGGCGGCAAGACGCAATGGCTCGACCTCCCTGGGAACCCGCGGGAGCATTATCTGCCCCACGCCGATTGGACGCCCGACGGCTCGCAAATACTCGTGCAGCAGTTCAACCGCCTGCAAACGCAACTGCGGGTGTGGCGGGCCGATCCCGGCACCGGCCAAGCGAAGCCCGTGTTCACCGAGAAGGATGCCGCGTGGCTGGAGAACGAGAATCCGTGGCGCTGGCTGGACGGCGGCAAGAGCTTCCTCTGGCTCAGCGAACGCTCCGGATGGCGTCACGCCTACCGCGCTCGCGTCGACGGCGCGCCGCTGGAGCCGATCACGAAAGGCGACTTCGACATCATCGGCGTCGAAGCAGTGGACACGGCGGGCGGGTGGTTGTACTACGCGGCCTCGCCGACGGACGCGACCCGGCGCTACCTGTTCCGGGTGAAACTCGACGGCACCAAGACCGAGCAACTTTCCCCTGCAAAACAGACGGGCTGGCACACCTACGACGTTTCCCCCGACGCGAAGTGGGCCTTTCACACGTGGTCGAACTTCACCACGCCGCCGGTTGTGGAACTGGTAAGTGCGGGCGATCACAGCGTCGTGCGCACGTTGACCGACAACGCGAAATTGCGCGAGAAACTGGCCGCCCTGAAACGACCGGAGATCGAGTTCATGCGCGTCCCGATCGGCAACGGCGTCACGCTGGACGGGTGGAGCATGAAGCCCGCGAACATCGATCCAACCGCGAAACTGCCGCTGCTCATGTACGTCTACGGCGAGCCGCACGGCCAGACGGTGCGCGACGCCTGGCCCGGCCCCCGCGGGCTGTGGCACTGGATGCTCGCCCAGCAGGGGTTCGTCATGGCCAGCGTGGACAACCGCGGGACCAACGTGCCGCGCGGCCGCGCGTGGCGGAAGTCCGTTCACCGCAAGATCGGCATTCTCGCCCCGACCGAGCAAGCCGCGGCCGTCCGGGTGTTGCTCCAACGCTGGCCGTTTGTCGATCCCGGCCGGGTCGGCTCCTGGGGTTGGAGCGGCGGCGGCAGCATGAGCCTGAACGCCCTCTTTCGGCACCCGGACCTGTACCGCACCGGCATCGCCGTCGCTCCCGTGGCGGATCAACGGCTGTACGACACGATCTACCAGGAACGCTATATGGGCCTGCCGGCGGACAACGAGGCCGGGTATCGCGACGGTTCGCCGATCACCCACGCCGGCAAGCTGCGGGGCAACCTGCTGCTCATCCACGGCACCGGCGACGACAACTGCCACTACAAAGGCACCGAGCGCTTGATGGATGAGCTGATCGCCAAGGGGAAGCGGTTCAGCGTGCTGCCGTACCCGAACCGGACCCACGCCATCCGCGAAGGGCGGAACACGGACCAGCACCTGATGGAGACGATGACGCGCTTCCTCCGCGACAACCTGCAATCCCGGCACGCACCCGCACAGGACTCCGTCTACGAGACACGAATTCTCCGTGGATGGACGGTGCACATCAACCGCGAACTGCTCGCCTCGGACGTGCGACAAACCGCGAAGGTTCTCGAGTTGCTCGATCGGCAGCTCAAGGAAATTACGGAAGTCGTGCCGAAGGAAGCCGTGAAGAAGCTCCAGCGGGTGCCGCTCTACTTCAACCCGGAATATCCCGGCGTGCGCCCCATCGCCGAGTACCACCCGGGAGCCGGCTGGCTTCGCGCGCATGGCCGCGACCCGGCGATGGCGAAGGCGGTCGAGTTCACCAATGTCCGCATCTTTGAAGCCGAAGTAAACCGCATGCCGAATTTTGTGCTGCACGAACTCGCTCACGCCTACCACGACCGCGAGCTGCCGGAGGGGTTCGGTAACCCGCAAATCGCCGCCGCCTACGCGCGGGCCAAGGATTCGGGCAAGTACGACAAGGTCGAGCGCCACTTCGGCAACGGCAAACCCAACACCCGCGAGAAGGCGTACGCGCTGACGAACCCGATGGAATACTTCGCCGAAACGACCGAAGCATACTTCGGCCGGAATGACTTTTTCCCCTTCACCCGCGACGAACTGAAGAAACACGACCCGGAGATGTTCGAGTTGCTCGGCAAACTCTGGCAGGTCACCGCCAAAACCGTATCCTTGGCAAGCCCGCCGACGCTGACGGAACAACTGTTGAAGGAATCGCCGGCGAAGCTGGCTCAGGCCGCCCGTGAGCGCGGCGACGCTGGCCGGGGGGCGGTGCTTTTCTTCCAGCCGTTCCTGGCGTGTGCGAGGTGCCACAACGCCGAGGCCGGTACGCAACTCGGCCCGGACTTGGCCCAGGCCGGCAAGGAGGCGACGGCCGAGTACCTGATCGAATCGGTGCTGAACCCGTCCAAAGTTATCAAGAAGGGGTACGAGCCGCTCACAGTGAGCACCAGAGACGGTAGGATCTTCTCCGGGCTGCTGGCGGAGACGAAGAATGGTGCGCTCACGCTCATTGACCCGGCGGGTGGGAAGCGGGTGACGATACCGACCGCAAACATCGAGGAGCGAATCGTCGGGAAGCAGTCGCTCATGCCCGACGGGCTGGTGAACTCGCTTTCAGATCGCCAACAGTTTCTCGACTTGGCGAAGTACCTGATCGAGATTGCCGAGGGCGGGCCAAGCCGAGCGAAGGAGTTGCGGCCAGCGTTCACGGCACTCGTGATCCCCGAGTACGAGAAGAACATCGACCACGCCGGGCTAATCCGCGGGCTGGACGACAAGGCGTTCAAGCGCGGCGCGGCGATCTACGCCCGCGTGTGCGCCAACTGCCACGGCACCAAGGACCAGCCCGGTTCGCTCCCCAACTCGCCGAGGTTCGCCGCCCACAGTTTCAAGAACGGCAGCGACCCGCACAGCCTGTATCGCACGCTCACGCACGGCTACAACCTGATGGCCCCGCAGACGTGGATGGTGCCGCGGCAGAAGTACGACGTCATCCACTACCTGCGTGAAGCCTACTTGAAGCCGCACAACCCGAAGCAGTACACCCAAGCCGACGACGCGTACTTCGCCCAGCTCCCTGCGGGCACGAAGGGCGAGTTCGGCCCGGCTCCGGCGAGCGTTGAATCGTGGATGGCGATGGACTACGGGCCGAGCCTGACGAACACCTACGAGGTGGGCGGGCCGGGGCCGAATTTTGCGTACAAGGGCATCGCCGTTCGACTGGACGCCGGGGCAGGAGGTGTCTCGCGTGGGAAGAGCTGGGCACTGTTCGACCACGACACGATGCGGTACGCTGCCGGCTGGGCCGGCGACGGGTTTATTGACTGGAAGGGCATCCACTTCAACGGCCAGCATCAGGTTCACCCGAAGCTGATCGGCGAGCGGCACGTGGAGAACCCGGTCGGGCCGGGCTGGGCCGACCCGGAGACGGGCAGCTTCAAGGACCCCCGCTTCCTCGGCCGCGACAAGCGCCCGTACGGCCCGCTGCCGCGGAAGTGGGCACGCTTCCAGGGCACCTACGCTTACGGCGATCAGACGCTGATCGCATACACGGTCGGCGATGCAAACATCCTTGAAGTGGAAGGGGCCGAAGCCGATGGCCAGAAGGGAACCGTGTTCACCCGCACGCTGGAGGTGGCGAAGTCATCCCGCGATCTGCACGCCCGCATCGCTCCGGACGGCGTTGCAGTCGCGGTGATTGGTGACAGCAAAGTGTCACTGGCGAAGCAGGACGGGTTCCACGTGCTGAAAATCCCGGCCACTGCCACGCCGACACTGGTGAAGGTGCTGATGTCGAAGGGGGCAACCGACCTTGCCGGTTTCGCCAAGATCACTCCCGCCCCGCGGCCGCTCAAGCCGCTCACCGAGGGCGGGCCGAAGCGCTGGCCGGAGGTGCTGAAAACCACCGCCATCATCGGCAAGAACGACGGCCCGTTCGCGGTAGACACGTTCGGCATACCCGACCGCAACCCGTGGAACGCCCTGCTGCGGCTCACGGGGTTCGACTTCTTCGCGGACGGCAAGCGGATGGCCGTCTGTACCTGGGACGGCGACGTGTGGACGGTGAGCGGGATCGACCAACCCGAAGCCGGACTGACGTGGCAGCGGATCGCGTCCGGGCTGTTCCAGCCGCTCGGACTGAAGATCCGCGCCGGGGCGGTCTTTGTCTGCTGCCGCGACCAGATCGTGAAGCTGCACGACCTGAATGGCGACGGCGAGACCGACTTCTACGAGTGCTTCAACAACGACCACCAGGTGACGGAGCACTTCCACGAGTTCGCGATGGGCCTCCAGACCGACGCGGAGGGGAACTTCTACTACGCCAGGAGCGGCCGGCACGCCCTGCCCGCGCTGGTGCCGCACCACGGCACGCTGCTCAAGGTGAGCAAGGACGGAACGAAGACCGAGGTCCTCGCCACCGGTTTCCGGGCCGCGAACGGCGTCTGCCTGAATCCCGACGGCACGTTCTTCGTGACCGATCAGGAGGGCTTCTGGACGCCGAAGAACCGCATCAATCTCGTCGAGAAGGGCGGGTTCTACGGCAACATGTGGGGCTACACCGACATCACCGACACGGCGGACGCGGCGATGAAGCAACCGCTGTGCTGGATCACCAACGCCTTCGATCGCTCGCCCGCGGAGTTGGTGTGGGTGCCCGCGAAGACGTGGGGGCCGCTCGCCGGCTCGCTGCTGAACACGTCGTACGGCATGGGCAAGATTTACGTCGTCCCGCACGAGACGGTAAACAGCCAGGCGCAGGGCGGCCTGTGTGCGCTGCCGTTGCCGACGTTCCCCACCGGCGTGATGCGGCCGCGCTTCCATCCGACCGACGGCAACCTGTACGTGTGCGGCATGTACGCCTGGGCCGGAAACCAGACCGCCCCAGGCGGGTTCTACCGCGTCCGCTACACCGGCCAACCCGCGGACTTGCCGGTCGGGTTGAAAGCGAAAACAGGTGCAATCGAACTCACGTTCACGGATGCCCTCGACCCGAAGACGGTGGACGCCAAGAGCTTCGACGTGAAGGTGTGGGGACTCAAGCGTAGCCAGAAATACGGCTCCAAGCACATCGACGAGAAGCCGCTGACCGTGGCGAAAGCCGTCGTCTCACGGGACGGCAAGACGGTGCGCCTCGACTTGCCCGACCTCGCCCCGACCTGGTGCATGGAGATCAGGTACCTGCTGAACGGCGCTGACGGCCGCGTCGTTGCTGGCGTCATCCACAATACGGTGCATGCCCTTGGGAAGTGAGCACTTGCCAGTCGACGGGGCATCGAAATACGAAATCCCCCATTCGACATCGGTACCGGCGGGAATCTGAATCTGAACCTGCCGTTTTCTTGTCTTTCTTCTTTCGTAACTCTTTAGTTCTACTGTATCGGTTTACTCGGTTCACTGAACTCGTTTTGGTGCCAAGCGGTTGCGCGATTTCCAATGATAGAACCGCGCCTGTTCGCTGCGCTGGGTGCGACGCGTCATGGTGCGGCGAATCCGTGCGGGTTTGT
>SXGR01340583.1_pt1 | contig 35629 bp, 23 predicted proteins | sample 3174711 | NCBI WGS metagenome assembly SXGR01 (sample SAMN11356860, study PRJNA531348) | freshwater metagenome | isolation source: freshwater sample F1-60 | place: China: Fuxian Lake, Yuxi | collected 2017-12-25 | reverse complement strand
TGTTCAATCACAATGACCGAGCGATCTTTGGTAATGCGTCGTAAGAGATCTGCCGTTTGTTGCCGCTCTGCTACCGACATTCCCGCAACAGGCTCATCGAGCATCAGTAATTCAGGGTCTTGAATAAGCAACATGCCAATTTCCAACCACTGCTTTTGCCCATGACTTAACAGCTCCGCTTGCTTATCTAAAAATTCCGTGAGGAAAATCATGTCCGCAATTTCATGCACTTTGTTAATCACTTCAGCATCGCGCTTAAAGGCAAGTGCACCAAAGACTGAGCGACCACGCGGAAAAGAAATTTCCAAATTTTCAAATACACTCAGGTCACCATAGATTGAAGGGGTTTGAAACTTTCTACCGACACCCGCTTTTACTATGTCGTGCTCCTTCATGGCCGTTAGCTCTTTGTTGCGAAATTTAATGGAGCCTTGCGTTGCTTTAGTGCGACCACAAATTAAATCGAGCACTGTCGTTTTACCGGCACCATTGGGGCCTATAATCACGCGAATTTCGTGCTCGTCCACATAAAACGTTAAATCGTTTACCGCTTTAAAACCGTCAAACGAAACTGTGAGCCCTTCAACCGCTAACAAAAAATCTGTGTTGTTACTCATGGAGAACTCCTTGGGTTAAAGGCGAGGCACCGAGATTGCCAATCGTTTGAACTTTTGGCTCAGGCCTAGGGGCTGGCTTTGCAGACTCTTTGATTGCTTCAAGCTGTGGTTTAGGTTGTTTGGGTGTTTTAAAATCAGCAAGCCACTGTTTAATTTTTGGCGCAACATAAGTTGTATATAAGCCTGCCAAACCATTAGGGAAGGCCATAACCACGGCGATAAATAAACCGCCGAGCGCAAACAACCAAAGTTCCGGAAAACTTTCTGACAAACTGGATTTTGCCCAATTCACCAAAAGCGCACCGTAAACCGCGCCTATGATAGACATGCGCCCACCCACCGCACAGAAAATCACCATTTCAATGGACGGTACAATCCCCACTAAGGTTGGCGACATAAAACCAACTTGTAAGGTAAAGAGCGCACCGCCAATTGCTGCAAACACTGCACCTAAACAAAACACAAATATTTTGAAGTTAGAGACATCGTAACCCGAGAATCGCACACGATCTTCCTTATCGCGCATGGCAACCAGCAAGCGGCCAAATTTACTTTTACGCACAAACTGGGCGACAAACAAACACAAGAACAACATGCCCACGCACACAAAATAGAGAATATATTTTGCTTGATCGGAGCGAATGTCCCACCCCAAGAGCGTACGCAAATCGGTCATACCATTTACACCACCGGTATAACCTTGTTGACCAATAATTAAAATAGTGAGGATGGCTGCAATGGCCTGCGTAATAATCGCAAAGTAAACACCGCCTACGCGGCGCTTAAACATGGCAGCACCTACTAGATAGGCGATGATGGCCGGGATGATTAAAATGGCTGCAATCGTAAACGGAAAACTGTAAAAAGGTTTCCAAAAAAATGGCAGCGCCGTTATTTGATTCCAATCCATAAAATCGGGAATACCCGGTGTCGATTGAATTTTCGTGGTGATAGGATCAGATGCTTCCAACTTCAGAAACATCGCCATTAAATAACCACCCAATCCAAAAAACACGCCCTGCCCTAAACTTAAAATGCCACCGTAGCCCCAGCACAAGACTAAGCCTATGGCGACAAATGCGTAGGTCAAATATTTACCCATTAAATTTAAGCGGAAAATATCCAGCGATAAAGGCAGCACCACGACTAATAAAACTGCCAGTACCAAGAAACCGGAAATTTCTTTTTTGGGGAACAGCGATGCTAAGCCTTGATAAGACATGATGTACTCCTCAACGACGAACTTTCAGCGTGAACAAACCTTGTGGGCGCAACATTAAGATGAACACCACAAACAAAAGCGTTAATACTTTGGCCATGGAACCACTCATAAAGAATTCCATGGTGGATTGCGCTTGCGAAATAGTGAAAGCCGATGCAATAGTGCCTAGCAAACTTGTCGCACCGCCGAATACCACCACCAAGAAAGTATCCACAATATAAAGTTGGCCAGACGTTGGCCCAGTGGAGCCGATCATAGTGAATGCGCTACCAGCAACACCCGCGATACCGCAACCCAGCGCAAAGGTAATACGATCTACTTTTGCCGTATTAATTCCCACTGCACCCGCCATTGGGCGGTTTTGTACAACGGCGCGAACCTGCGTTCCCCAACGCGAGCGATACATTAAAATACCGACCGCAGTAGAAATCCCCAGCGCTAAACACATCACAAATAATCCGTTGATTGGCAATTCGATGGTTTCGCTGACTTTTACCGAACCCATTAACCAATCCGGCAAAGTCACACCTACTTCGCGCGCACCAAACACACTGCGATAAGTTTGCTGCAAAATTAAACTTAAACCCCAGGTTGCCAATAAAGTATCGAGCGGGCGGTTGTAGAGATGCCGAATTATTCCCCACTCGACTAAAGCGCCGAGTGCGCCTGCGGCAATGAAGGCGAGCACCATCGCAAGAATAAAATACAAACTGAATAAACTCGGTAGATAAGTTTCAAAAACATGTGACGTTAAATAGGTAACGTAAGCACCGAGAATCATAAATTCTCCGTGTGCCATATTGATCACGCCCATTTGCCCAAAAATAATGGCAAGCCCGAGCGCCATTAATACAAATACCGAAAACAAAATTAAACCCGCGACGCCTTGCATGGCGAAGATGGAGAGTAAATCGGAGGTGCTATATTCAGCGAACATTGCGTAATCCTCTTTAATTGTGAAAGCCGTGCTAAAAAGATTGCTAAAATTTTTCGACTAACTACTTACTGTGTTGAAACAAGAAGAGCCACTCAGGGAGAGCGGCTCTTCTCACAGGTTTATTGATAGCCCTTAGGGAATGGATCTGGCTCAATCAGATCTTTGGTTTCAAACACAACGTCGTACTGACCATCAGGACGTGCATGACCTATACGTGTTTTAGACCAGAGGTGATGATTAGGATGAATTTTCACATAGCCTTCTGGTGCAGTAGTCAACTCAATACCGGGTGAAGCTGCGCGCACTTTATCAATATCAAATGAGCCCGCTTTTTCGACCGCTGCTTTCCACAACCATGGGCCTAGGTAAGCTGCTTGAGTTACATCGCCTATCACTACGTCTTTACCCCAACGCGCTTTGAAAGCCGCAACAAATTTTGTGTTGTTGTCGTTGGTTAAGCTTTGGAAATATTTCATAGACGCATAAGCACCCTGCATATTTTCACCACCGATACCGAGAACTTCGTCTTCAGTTACGGAGATGGTTAATACCAGTGGTTTCTCTTTGGTCATATCAATACCCGCCGCTTTCAATTGTTTGTAGAAGGCTACGTTTGAGCCACCTACCACAATGGCGTAAATCACATCGGGCTTAGTCAGTTTGATTTTGTTAATCACAGAGTTAAATTGCGTGTGGCCAAGTGGATAGTATTCTTCACCCACCACTTTCAAGCCCAATTTTTCAATGTGCTTGCGTGCAATTTTGTTGGATGTGCGCGGCCAAATATAATCTGAACCGAGCAAGTAGAAGGATTTAGCACCTTTGGTTTTAGTCACCCAATCGATACCCGCAATAATTTGTTGGGTAGCTTCTTGGCCGGTGTAAATCACGTTTTTGGATTGCTCCAAGCCTTCATAGAAAGTTGGGTAGTAAAGCATGCCGTTGTATTGTTCAAAAATCGGCAATACCGCTTTACGCGAGGCGGATGTCCAGCAACCAAATACGGCGGCGGCTTTATCATTCACCAATAATTTTTTGGATTTCTCCGCAAAGGTTGGCCAATCGCTCGCACCGTCTTCTTGAATAAATTCAATCTTGCGGCCAAGCACACCACCCATGGCATTGATCTGCTCAATAGCGAGCTTCTCAGCCTGCACTGAACCTGTTTCACTAATGGCCATGGTGCCGGTTACTGAGTGAAGAATACCTACCTTCACGGTTTTGTCTGTTACTGCAAGGCCTGTAGTATTCACATCCGCCGCATGCGCAGTGCTAAATGCAAATGAGGCAGCCAAGGTGAATAAACAGGTTTTCCAGCTAATTGCTTTGGCTGTTTTGGTGAGTGCTTTAGCTTGCTCACCTTTAAAAAATAATGTCTTCATGGTCTTTCCTCAAATTAAATTTTTCAGGCTTGATTAAGTGCTCGAATAAATTCTTGCGGAGCAAATAATTTCGAATGAAATGATCTTTGCCCACAAACCGCAATCTACGCACATAACCCTAGTAAACCCATTCGATAAATAGCGCAGACAACTACGTCATTTAACGCATAGCACCTAGCAACGTGATTCCGTATTTTTCAATTAAGTAATAGAGAAGGAAGAACAACAAACAGGCTCATATTTGAAGTGGTACGGGAATTGAAGAGCATTAGTAGGCCCCGTTCATCCCGCAAAAAAATATGAGATATGTTTCATTTTGCGTGGTTTTCAAACAACTGCAGATTCTTTAGCTCAACACCTGCACCAGATAAGCGCGCAAATACTTATGGACGCTCCATTAACACACAAAAGCGACTCAACAGATAGAACCAATAACAGGCACGGCATGACAGCTAAACAACATATCTTTCGCGTTAGGCGCAACTACAACCAGTGGGTTGCTAACCAAACACTGGAAGACTACGCGCTACGCTTTACAGCCAAGAGCGCACGCCGCTGGAGTAATGCACGAGTTGCTACTACAGCACTAGGCGCTATTTCTTTTCTCGCATTAGAAGCCATTGGCGGTGCGATAACCTTGCACTACGGCTTTAACAATGCCATTGCGGCAATTTGCGCGGTGAGTTTAATTATTTTTTTAACCGCGATTCCCATCAGCTACTACGCGGCTAAGTACGGTGTGGATATTGATTTGCTTACGCGCGGTGCAGGCTTCGGTTACATAGGTTCAACCATCACATCACTAATATATGCCTCTTTCACCTTTATTTTTTTCGCGCTTGAAGCCGCCATTATGGCTATGGCTTTAGAGTTACTATTTGATATACCGCTAGCATGGGGCTACCTATTAAGCTCCATTGCGATTATTCCTTTAGTAACTCACGGCATTACCGTCATTAGCCGCTTTCAACTGTGGAGCCAACCCCTATGGATAATTCTGCAGTTAATTCCTTTTGTTTTTATTATTTATACTGATGCAAACGCAGTAAAAGACTGGACTAGTTTTTCTGGCAATTTGCAATCAACAGAGAGACAACAAGGCGTTAGCATTTTATTTTTTGGCGCGGCATCGGCCGTGGTATTTTCATTGATTGCACAAATTGGTGAACAAGTCGATTTTTTGCGTTTTTTGCCTCCCGCCAAAAAAGGTAAAGAGTGGCGCTGGTGGGCAGCGCTTATTGCCGGCGGCCCAGGTTGGATTGTGATTGGTGCCATAAAAATTATGGCGGGTTCTTTTCTCGCGGTACTCGCACTTAACCACAATGTGCCCAGCAATGAAGCTGCCGATCCAACACGCATGTACATGGTTGCCTTTGGCTACTTAACGCACTCACCGCAAGTGGCGCTCGCGTTTGCAGGTATTTTCGTCATACTCAGTCAATTAAAAATTAACGTCACCAATGCCTATGCCGGCTCAATAGCATGGTCAAATTTCTTTTCGCGTTTAACACACAGCCACCCCGGCCGCGTAGTCTGGTTAGTCTTTAATGTAGCTATTGCATTGTTGCTCATGGAGTTAGGTGTTTATCGCGCACTTGAACAAACGCTGGGATTTTATGGCATTGTCGCCGTTGCATGGTTAGGTGCATTAGTCGCCGATTTAGTGATTAATAAACCACTGGGCTTAAGCCCAAAACATATCGAATTCAAACGTGCACATCTTTACGATATTAATCCTGTTGGATTCGGCGCAATGTTGCTTGCGTCTATTATCGGCATTATGTGCCACACCGGATTATTAGGCGAAATAGCCCAAGCACTGTCACATTTTATTGCCCTCGCCTGTGCATTACTTGCTGCCCCCTGTATCGCATGGATCACTAAAGGCCGCTACTATATTGCACGGCCTAGCCTTGCAGCAGAGACAATTTATTTTAGCGATCTGCATGAACATAAACACAACACCTACAGCACTGTGACCTGCTGTATTTGCGAGCACAAATTTGAACACGAAGATGTTACCTACTGCCCCGCCTACGCTGGCGATATTTGTTCGCTGTGTTGCTCGTTGGATGCACGCTGTCACGACTACTGCAAACCCGGTGCTAATTATCGCGAGCAATTGCAGCAATTTTTTACATTATTTTTACCACAAGCCATTACCTCAAAAATTAATTCGCACGTCGGCCAGTTTTTAGGCTTGGTTATTTTAATCAATGGCCTCTCTGCAATACTGCTGTCTCTCATTTATTTTCAAACCCCTATTAACGATAGCGATACTGCACTCCTGCTAGAGAATACTTTGTGGAAAGTATTTTTCTTGCTAGTAATTATTACCGGTGTTGTGAGTTGGCTATTTGTATTAGCGCATGAAAGCCGCCATGTCGCACAAGAAGAATCACAGCGCCAAACCCGTTTATTAATGGAAGAAATAGAAGCGCATGAACGCACCGACAAAGCCTTACAACTTGCCAAAGAGCAAGCAGAGGCCGCGAACCAAGCTAAAAGCCGTTATTTAACCGGTATTAGCCACGAATTGCGCTCACCGCTCAATGCGGTGTTAGGTTATGCACAATTATTAGAAAAAGACCCAGACATGCCTGCGCATCGCAAAGAGGCATTAAGTGTTATTCGCCGCAGCAGCGAACATCTTGCGGATTTAATTGAAGGGCTTTTGGACATTTCCAAAATTGAAGCAGGCCGTTTTGATTTACACACAGATCAAGTTCGCCTGCCTATGCTGATGGATCAACTGGTTAATATGTTCCGCATTCAAGCGGAAAGCAAAGGCTTGCAATTTATTTATGAATGCACAGATCGCTTGCCAGAAATGGTGCGCACCGATGAAAAACGCCTGCGCCAAATTCTGATTAATCTATTATCCAATGCCATTAAATATACTGATTCAGGTAGCGTATTTTTTAAATTGCGTTACCGCAGTCAAGTTGCTGAGTTCACCGTTAAAGATACCGGCGAAGGTATAGCACTCGAAAATTTAGAGCGAATATTCAGGCCGTTTGAACGCCTGCGTCGCCCCGGTTCCACCGCCACAGGAACAGGGCTTGGCTTAACCATTACGCGCTTACTCACTGAAATAATGGGCGGCGATATTGCGGTAAAAAGCCTGCCCGGTGAAGGTAGCACATTTAAAGCCAGTTTAATGTTGGCAAGCATCAATGCACCGCTCAGCGAGCCCATTCGCGCACCTGTGCAAACCATATACGGCTACCAAGGAAATGCTCGCACTATCATGCTGGTAGATGATGAAGAAACGCATCGCCAATTAATGCGCACACTGTTAACGCCTTTAGGGTTTAGAGTCATTGAAGTGGATAATCCGCTAAATGCTTTAAGGGTTTTTGCTCAACAGACACACGAAAATAATCGGCCTGATTTAATTATGCTGGATGTTTCCATGCCCGTATTAGATGGTTGGTCATTAGCAAAGCAGTTGCGGCAGGCACATTTTCATTCGCCAATTATTATGGTATCCGCCGATGCCAGCGAAGGCCGTAATCAATCGCCCGACACACCGCTATTACACGATGCTTACATCACCAAGCCCGTGCAACTGCAAGCGCTACTCGACCAAATTCAAGCGCTGTTAAATCTGCAATGGCGCTATGAACCTGCCAATGAAAATCCACCCATCATCAGTAGACTCATCAATACCGTGGAACTACCTAGTGATGAACATCTGGATGATATTTCACACTTGGCTCGCATCGGTCACAAAAAAGGATTACAGGAAAAAATCATTGAACTTGAACAACAGAGCTTAGCCTCGGCTGAATTTATTCAGCAATTAAAAACACTCACCAATAGTTTTCAATTTGAAAAAATTATTCAGTGGGTTGATTCCGAACTTGTTGACACCCAAGAATGTGTTAACACCCCAGAGTAACTCATCATGAGCAGCAAGCAAGAACGTAACGTCGTACTGGTTATTGATGACAGCATAGAAAGTATTCATATGCTCAATGACGTGCTTGAAGAGGCAGGGTTTACCGTATTAGTTGCACTAGAAGGGTCGCAAGCATTAACCATCACTAAAAATATTAAGCCAGATATTATTTTACTCGATGCCATAATGCCCAACATGGACGGCTTTGAAACCTGTAAGCAATTAAAACTAAACCCACAACTCGTCGATGTACCCATTATTTTTATGACCGGATTAAGCGACACCGAACACGTGGTGATGGGGCTCACTGCTGGCGGCGTAGATTATGTAACCAAACCGATTAATGCCGATGAGATTATCGCCCGTATGCGCGTTCACCTTACTAATGCACGCATGACCCAAAGCGCGCGTATGGCATTAGACACGGCTGGGCAATATTTATTTACAGTCGATTTAAACGGACAATTATTGTGGGCAACGCCGCAAGTAAATCAATTATTAGCGTCTGCAGAAAGTGAACACGATATTGAAGCGCTGAACTTACGCTTAGCATCGGTGCTAGCAGATTGGTTAAAGCACAAACCAGAAACGGGGCATCATTTAAAACTGCCACATTTATTACAACCATTAACCATTGAAATGCTCAATCTGATTGATAACCGCGAATACTTATTGCGCTTATCCAATCCTCACAAACCGGCTGACGATACACACGCACTCAAAGAACAATTTGGCGTAACGGGGCGAGAGGCTGATGTACTTTTATGGATTGCCAACGGAAAAACCAATCGCGAAATTGGCCAAATCTTAGATATGAGCCCGCGCACGGTGAATAAACACTTGGAACAGGTGTTTCGCAAACTTGGGGTTGAGAATAGGACTTCCGCTGCCGCTATTGCGATTAAATGTTTAGCGAAAAGCTAGTTTTAAAGAGTAGAGTAAGGTTTAGCAGAGTCATTATGAGCAGAAAATTACGCCTAAAGCACCAAACACTGAAGCCACACCGGTGTTTAGACGTAATGATTGTGTCCAACTATCTAACAGGTTGTTAGATGGGGCGCACTTTATTAGCACATGGGCCTTTTTGACCTTGGCCAACATCAAATTCAACCGCTTGGCCTTCATTTAACGTGGCATAACCACCGCCAGCTTGAATTTCAGAGTGGTGAACAAACAAATCTTTGCTACCGTCTTCAGGGGTAATGAAACCGAAACCTTTAGTCGCATCAAACCACTTAACTGTACCTTTACTCATATTACATTCTTCTTTAAGGTGAAAAAAATTGCCGTATCCGCTATCACCATGACGGAAACAGTTAGGCATTCTTACACAGTTATTCGCTTATCGGTAATTTTTAAGCTAAGTCTATAAAGAAAAAAGGGCGACCTGCTCGCACAGACCACCCTTTTTGATTGAGCATTGCAGCTAGCGCAGACTTATTTCTTCTGATTCGCTTTCACATATTTCATTTGATTCACAAACGTATCTACCCAGTAAATATTTTTATTAGCCGCTAAATATTTCAGCAATTCTTCATGCGCTTCCACTGTCACACTTAAGTGATCACCACCTACACCATGGAAAGTAAAGTTCGCCATGGTACCTTTAGCGGCGGCTTCTTTGACTATATCAATCAGTTGCTGACCTGTTGCATCCGCTGGGAAGGCCACGGGAACCGCATAGGGATCCAGCTTGTTCATATCGGGAACGACGTTACCGCTTTCCAGCTTGATGGCAACAAATTCTGATTTAACGGCATCAATATAATTTTTACCGCCCGCCTCCTTATCAAGACAGGGCGCAGTAAAGGTACGATCTCGCTTGCCGTCGATGGAGTACAACATGGTGTTCGCCATAATCACTTGGTCTTTCATTTGCTCAACGCTCATCTTATCCAAGTCGCGATGCACACCCACCCAGTCGCGGCCAGGCTTTGATTTTGAGCATTGATGAAACAAGGTGTGATTACCTAACTCGTGGCCCTTTTTAGCCGCTGCGCGCCATTCAGCCAAACGTTGATCAACAACAGGGTTGAAAAGCTGCAGATAAAAAGTCCCCCTTAAACCGAATTTGTTGAGCGCGGGAATCGCATGATCCAACTGTGAATTTAGCGCATCATCGTAAGCCAAACTCACGGCCGCCTTTTGACCCTTAGGCCACTTAAATGCTTGCGCAGCATCATCGGCGTAGGTGGTTGATGCCAACAATAAGCCCGCCACAATAAAACGTATTAGCGCATGTTTTTTATTTATTTTCATATTTATCTCCTATCGAGGATTTAGTGGAGAACAATTAAATTAAGAAGTGTTATTTCTCCACGGATTTTAATACGCGGCAAGGATTGCCAACCGCCACCACTCCAGCGGGAATATCTTGTGTGACTACACCCCCCGCACCAATTACAGATCTTTTGCCGATGGTAACGCCCGCCATAATGATAGCGCCACCGCCAATCCAACAATCATCACCAATAACAATAGGCGCACAAAATTCTTTCCCGCTCGCACGCTCTATAGGATCTAGCGGATGGGTTGTACCGTAAAGTTGCACGCTTGGTCCAAATAAAACTCGATCACCAATATGAATTTCACCTACATCTAAAATGACACAGTTGTGGTTGGCGTAAAAACTTTCACCTAAAAATATATTGCTGCCGTAATCGCAGAAAAAATTAGGCTCTATATACGCAGTGGATACTTTGCCAAATAATTCTTTATAGATAGGCTTGCGCGCCTTGTGCTGATCGGCACGCAGTGCATTCAATTGTTGGCAGAGTAATTTCGCACGCTTGCGGGCAGCTACAAGTTCAGGCTTAAAGGGATCTACTTCTGTAAAGTTTTTCATTTGCTATACCTTAAAAATCAAATTGCTAAACACTAATGCCACTTGGAAAAACAAAAATATATGTTTAAAGCGGCTTATCTCTATAATGCCCTCCTAGTTTTCAACCAACACAGAGCAGAGTAATGAAGTCAACATCCGGCCGTATTTGGCTAATGGTTATTATTAGTACATTTTTTTGGGGCAGTAATTTCAATGCCGGCCATGCCGTCGCGGGCGATGTTACGCCATTAACCGCTGCCGCTGAACGATTTGCAATAGCGCTGATGTTATTTTGGGCAATTCGTTTTAGTTTTGGTAAAGCTGAGTCACAACTTGCAGCCAGCGATGCCTTCATTCTAATACCTCTAGGCGTTATCGGTGTATTTGGCTTCAACTATGCGTTTTTTACCGCAATGCATACGACTTCGGCACTCAACGCCGCGTTAATCATGGCGCTGTCACCTATGCTTTCTACACTACTTTCCGTGGTCATGCTAAAAGTGCGTATTGGCGCGCACCAATATCTCGGTATGCTAATCGCTTTCATTGGTGTCGTTTTTGTTATTACCGGCGGGCATTTTAGTTTGCTGCACAGCGCAGTAGGTGATTTATGGATGCTGCTGGCCTGTTTTGTGTGGAGCCTGTACAGCGTGGGCTCAAAAAAATACGCGCCACATATTCCCTCACTACAATTTGCACGCTGGACCGTCAGCATAGGCGCAGTCGCATTAATTATTGCTGCGCTATTGTTGGAGCAACCACTTACAGATATACCTCAACTTTCATTTACCACCCACAGCATTTTAATGTACATGGGTGTATGCGGCTCAGTATTGGCTTATATTTATTGGCTTAAAGGTGTTTACTTTTTAGGGCCAGAAAAATCCGCGATTGCTTTTAATTTAGTCCCGGTTTTTACACTGCTAGTGAGCTTGGTATTTGGCTCTATACCCAATATCGTGCAAGTACTAGGCATGTTATTAGTATTGGCGGGCGTTTTGATTTCGAGCGGCTGGAAGTTCAAGAAACGAGCGAATAAAAAATAACAAGAGTCCATAAAAAAACCGCAGACCCGCTGCGGTTTTTAACAGAAGATATTTAGATTTATTTTTTAGCGACTTTCACACCGCTGAAATACACCTTTTGCTGACTGATATCAGTTACATCTCCCACCACAGTAAACTCACCCGTTGCGCGAATATCTTGCGATGAAGAGCCAAGCATAACGTCAAATTTACCCGGCTCTACAACATACTTCATGTCGGTATTGTAAAAACCTAATTGATTCACCGCCAAACTAAAGGTAATAACAGCAGACTCTTTGGCTTTTAAACTAATACGCTTAAAACCTTTCAACTCTTTCACAGGGCGAGTCAAACTGGCAACTGCATCGTGAATATAAAGCTGTACAACTTCATCACCGGCACGTGCACCGGTATTGGTGACTTTTACGCTGACATCAACAACATCACCCGCTTTAGCGTCAGATTTATGAATAGTGAAATCCGAGTAACTAAATTGCGTGTAACTTAAGCCATAACCAAAAGGATAAAGCGGTGTGGTTTCGGCAAAAGCATAGCCGCGTTTCGCAGCAGGCTTGTAGTTGTAGTACACAGGTAATTGGCCAACTGAACGGGCGATGGATACAGGTAATTTTCCACTAGGATTTACATCGCCAAATAAAACCCGCGCAACTGCGCGGCCAGTTTCTTGACCGAGATACCAACCTTCTAGAATTGCCGGTGCTGTTTCTGCAATTTTTGCAATAGAAAGTGGGCGACCATTATTTAACAATACAATGGTTGGTTTACCTGTGGCCAAAATCGCGTCCACCAATTCTTGTTGCTGCCCCAACAAATTTAAATCAGTGCGATCACCCAAATGCGCTTCGGCCCAACCTTCGCGCGAAGTCGCTTCGTTATCGCCCACTACCACTAAGGCCACATCACTTTTTTGCGCAGCAGCAACGGCTTCTTCAATCATACCCTTGGTATCTGCAGGTGTTGCCAAGTCTACCTTATCGGTATTCCAACGCTCTTTTGAACGGGTGTTAGCAGAAATAGAATCATGTGCCGGAGTCCATTTATCCAATGTGATTAAAGTGCCCTGCGCATAATTCACTTGTACTTTATTACCCACGTATTCTTTTATGCCTTGTAAGACACTCACCGTTTGCTTGGGTACATCGCTGTAGCCACCCAATAAGGTTTCGTTAACATGTGGGCCTATAACGGCAATAGAGTTTAACTTTTTAATATCTAGCGGAAGAATATTTTTATCATTTTTCAAGAGCACAATTGTTTTCTCTGCTGCTTGCTGCGCTAAAGCACGATGTTTCGCGTTACCAACGAATGCATCGACACCTTTGGTTTCTACATAGGGATTTTCAAACAAACCCATAGTAAATTTCTCACGCAATACCCGTGCAACTGCCACATCTATTTGCGCTTCGGTCAACTTACCCTCTTTGACTAAATCGATAAGATGTGGGTAAGAATCTGCATCGGGCGTTTCAACATCCACACCGGCATTAAAAGCAATCAGTGCAGCAGCTTTACGATCTGCTGCAAGGTTATGGCGATTAACTAATTCATTGATGGCGTAATAGTCACTCACCAATAAACCGTCAAAGCCCCATTCACCACGCAAAATACCATTGAGCATTTTACCGTTAGCGTGCGAAGGCACACCGTCAATTTCATTGTAAGACGCCATGACACTGCGCGGATGCGACAACTTAACCACAGCTTCAAAGGGGAATAAAAACGTTTCGCGCAAACCGCGTTCACCAATCGGTGTAGGCGCGGTATTTAAACCACCGGTAGGCTCACCGTGACCCGCCAAATGTTTAAGCGTGGCAATCACATGATTTTTTGCAACGCCGTTATCGCTGCCTTGAAAACCTTTAATACCGGCCACCCCCATAGCTGCAATTAAATAGGGATCTTCACCCATGGTTTCTTCAATGCGACCCCAACGAGGATCACGCGCCACATCCAGAATGGGCGCCAATGCTTGATGCGCACCGCGCGCACGAACTTCTTGCGCCGTAACTGAATAAATGTGTGTCAGCATTTCTGGATCCCACGTACTTGCCAAACCAATTGCTTGTGGAAAGCTGGTGGAGTTGCGGCCAACATGCCCGTGCAACGCTTCTTCGTGAAATAACACTGGAATTCCCAAACGCGTATTTTCGATCACCCATTTTTGAATAGCATTGGTAAACAAGGCAGTTTGCAAAGCGGTTTTGTTGGGTGCCTTTTTGTTTTCTGCTGGCCGCGCAATTTCACCAATCCCCAAGCTTAAAAATTCTTTGGCGCGCTCACCCGTAAATTCACCGCCATCGGTTTCAAGCTGCTTTCTTTTTTCCCATACAGTTTCAAGTTGCGCGACCTTTTCTTCTAATGTCATTCGAGACAATAAATCTTTCACGCGTGTATCTGTAGTTTGTTTTGGATCTTTGTAAAGTGGAGCTTCAGCCGCAAAAATGCTAGCGCTAACCATACTTACAACAAGGAAAATTATAATGCTGGATGAATATAGTTTCATTCGTTTACCTCTACTGGATTGTCAACTGTATTTTTACTATTCGTTATGTTGCAGCCATGAACTTTTTATATTTTCAAATACCAAAAATGTAAACTGCCGATCACAAACAATGAATTCACTTTCATGACTGGCAGTTATGTTTAATACCTGAACTTACACCCAAGCATTAAAAAAGCAGGCACAGACAATGGCACTCAATCGCATTAACGAATATAGCGATTGATAACGTTTTCGTATAATTCTTGACGACCGCTTTGCAAGGTGATTTCACCACCCGCATTGCCAATATCAGCCAGCTGCTGCAAGGTTAATTTGCCTTGTTCGTAAGCTGAACCGTTTCCGGCATCAAATGATGAGTAACGTTCTTTACGCATGCCTTCCAACGGCGATTGTTGCAACAAGCTATCGGCAATAATCAACGCACGTGCAAAGGTATCCATACCGCCAATATGGCCGTAGAACAAATCGATAAAGTCTGGAGAGTTACGACGTGCTTTTGCATCGAAGTTTACGCCGCCGCCTTGCAAACCACCGCTGCGCAACAACACCAACATCATCTCAACTGTTTCGTTAATGTTGTAAGGGAACTGATCGGTATCCCATGCGTTTTGGTAATCGCCACGGTTAGCATCCAATGAACCCAACATGCCAGCGTTTGCCGCTGCTTGCATATCGTGACACATAGTGTGGCCAGCTAAAGTTGCGTGGTTGGTTTCTAAATTTAATTTGAAATCTTTATCCAAACCGTGATGACGCAAGAAACCAATAACGGTTTCAGCATCGAAATCGTATTGATGCTTTGAAGGCTCCATGGGTTTTGGCTCAATGAAGAAAGTACCTTTAAAGCCTTGGCCGCGCGCATAATCGCGAGCCATGGTTAAGAAGCGCGCCATATGTTCTTGTTCGCGTTTCATATCCGTATTGAGCAAGCTCATGTAACCTTCACGACCACCCCAGAACACATAGTTTTCGCCGTTTAATGCAATAGTTGCATCTAAAGCATCTTTCAATTGTGCGCCCGCATAGGCCACAACGTTAAAATCTGGGTTAGTTGATGCGCCGTTCATGTAACGTGGGTTAGAGAACAGGTTAGCTGTGCCCCATAATAATTTCACGCCAGATTCTTTTTGTTTTTGTTTGGCGTATTCAACAATCACCTGCAAACGCTTAGAGGTTTCTGCGCGGCTGCTGCCTTCGTCGATTAAATCTATATCGTGGAAGCAGTAGTAAGGCGTGCCGAGTTTAGTGATGAATTCAAACGCGGCATCCATTTTTTCGTGCGCGCGCGCAACGGCATCAGCAGTGCTAGACCATGGGAATACTTTAGTGCCTGGGCCAAAAGGATCGTGGCCAGCGCCGCAGAACGTGTGCCAATAGCAAGTAGCGAATCTGAAATGCTCTTTCAGCGTTTTGCCAGCGACTACACGATTTTCATCGTAGTATTTGAACGCTAAGGGATTGTCAGAGTCCGCACCTTCAAACGCGATTTTGCCAATGCCGGGGAAAAATTCTTTACTACCAAGCACAATACTCATGATGTTTAACCTCGTTTGCTCTAAAAAATTGAATGTTGTTTTTTAAACTGGAAAGCGTTAACACTTTTGTAGATTTTGTTATTTATTGTGTGGGCAACAATGACACCCAATATTGATATGCATCTTGATACTGAGCTAAGAGCGCCTGTTTAGGTTCAACCACGCCCAGACGTGTTAAACCACCAAAGGCTTCTTTGGCAGAGACATAAAAACCACAGCCAATAGCCGCTGCGCGCGCTGCGCCTTCGGCACCATCGGTTTCAAATAATTCCACTGCCGCTTGCGTGGTGTTCGCAAAGGCTTGGGTGAACACATCGCTCAAAAACATATTGCCTTTGCCTGCGCGAACCACATCGCAACTACCGCCCAAGGATTTCAATACATCGAAACCTTGGTTGAGCGAAAACACTATGCCCTCTTGCGCAGCACGCACCATGTGACCGAGGCCATGACGGTTAAAATCCAGATTGCGCAATTGCGCGCCGATATTTTGATTTTGGAAAATACGCTCTGCGCCATTGCCGAAAGGATGAAACACCAAACCCTCGCTGCCCACCGCAACGTGTTCAGCAAGACTGTTCAACAAAGGATAAGAAGGTGTAGCGCCCGATTGACTTAGCGTTTGACGCAACCAAGAGTACAACCGGCCACAGCCATTTACACAGACTAGAACACCGTTGCGCTTTTGCGCTTCGGTATTTGTGACATGCAAAAAGGTATTTACGCGCGAATCGAGATCTGCCGCTGGCTTATCGGTCACGCCATAAATAACGCCCGATGTTCCCGCCGTTGCCGCCACCTCGCCCGGCTCAAGCACATTGAGACTAAAAGCATTGTTGGGCTGATCGCCACCGCGATAGCACACTTTTACATGACTACCCAAACCTAAGGCTGCAGCAACATCGGCTTTAACGGTGCCCTGCACGCCAAAGCTGGGAACAATGGTAGGAATAACGGAGGAATCAATTCCCCAATGCTCCAACAACTCGGTAGCGACACGCTGCGCTTTGAAATCCCACAAAGTGCCTTCCGATAAACCTGAAGCCGTGGTGGTGATTTCACCGGTTAATTTCATGGCGATGTAATCGCCGGGCAACATAACTTTGTGAATTTTGCTAAAAATTTCAGGCTGATTTTCTTGCACCCAACGCAATTTGGCCGCAGTGAAGTTGCCAGGTGAGTTCAATAAATGGCCAAAACAATAATCGCGGCCCATATCCGCCAAGGCGGCGTTGCCCAGAGGAACGGCACGGCTATCACACCAAATAATGGAGGGGCGCAGCACTTGCTGCTCAGCATCTACCACCACCAACCCGTGCATTTGGTAGGAGATCCCGATCGCTTGAATGTGTTTACTCTCAAACTTACCCGTGGCAAAAAGCTTAGCAGCGCCCTTCTGGATGCAATCCCACCACACGCTTGGATCTTGCTCTGCAAAGCCAACTTCTGGGCTGGCAATGGCAAGCTCGGTTTCAGGGTAAGACAAGGCGCCTAGGCATTTGCCGGTTTTGCCATCGAGCACAGATAATTTGGTGGAGGAGCTTCCAACATCAATACCTAGAAACAACATAATGAATCTCTTTTAAGGGAAATAATGAAGCAGCAAATTCCATTCGTTGCCAATCAAGCATAGAACTCATGAATGCTTATTCTTGCGATGTGTATAACATATCTTATTGTCCCATTGACCACAAGATAAATATAAAGACTTTTGCCCATATACTTCTTGTGGACAATTGGGGGGTGATCGCTACAATGAGGCCGCACACTTAGGATGATGGCGCATATGACGCCATTTTTTACACAAGCTTACGCCGCTATTTTAGAATAGCCACCTATCGCCAATTCGTTCAGGAATCCATCGTGTCAAATATTGTTGCGCCAGCCCACAGCCATGTTGAACCTTTAAATCTGCCACAGGATGTTATTAAGGCGCTCTCTATTGATAACTTGGTATTCGGGCTTGATAACGACGAACTGAAGATATTGCTGGTCAAGCAAACAGACCCTATGCACCAAGGCAAGTGGGCACTCCCCGGCGGCTGGATTCGCTACGATGAAAACCTGCGCGATGCTGCCTATCGTTTGCTAGAAGAATTAACGGGCGTTAAGCAGCTCTATCTTGAGCAACTCAAAACCTTCGGCCGCGTTGACCGCTTCCCTACCGAGCGCGTGGTCACCATTGCCTACTACGCCTTGGTGAGCGCAGAACACTACTCGCTGGTGGCCGGCCAAAGCGCTGCGGATGTGAGCTGGCAACGTATTAATGCGTTGCCCGATTTGATTTACGACCATGCCGAAATCATTGCCCACGGTATGAAGTTTTTGCGCCATCAAGTCCGCCATCAGCCGATAGGCTTTAACTTGCTGCCCGAAAAATTCACCTTGCTGCAGCTGCAAGCACTCTATGAAGCCATCCTAGATACCAAATTAGACAAACCCAATTTCCGCCGCAAAATCATGAAAATGAACCTTCTGACGCCTTGCAATGAAAAACAGCAGGGCGTACCTCATCGCGCCGCCAACCTCTATCGTTTTGACTCCGACGCTTATCAGCACTTGAGCGAAAGCGGCTTCTCATTTGAAATCTAAGATTCTGGGATCACAACGCAAGCTACCACCCCAGAGCAGAACCCATCGATAAATCGTGAAATCCCCCATTAAGACATATAGTCATTTAAACCATATTGGTTTACCATAAACTTTCGCGGCGAAGCCTTGAGTGAAAACTCAGCGCCACGGCCAACAAAGTACCTAAAAATAAGTTAGTTCGCACGCCAACCCATATGCTAGAAACACAGCTCTATGCTATGGTCGCGCATCCTTAAAGGGGGAGAGAGACCGCCTTAGAGGTGCTCCACCGGCAGATTGCTTTACCATAATTCCAACAACCCATAATTTAAAAAACAGGTATCACCATGCACTCACCATCCTCAGCAGATAACGAGGTTAGTATCTCCGTAGATTCAAGCGAGAGAAACATGACCTCCATCGTTCTTATAAGCATCATCGCAACCATTGGCGGCTTTCTTTTCGGTTTTGATAGCGGTGTGGTCAACGGCACCGTTGATGGGCTCACCCAAGCATTCACTATCAACCCAAACGCGATAGGCACAGTGGTGGCCTCCATTCTTATTGGTTGCGCCATTGGCGCTTTTTTTGCTGGCACCTGGGCTGACACGTACGGCCGTCGCGGCATTTTGCTTCTTGCTGCAGCAATGTTTATTTTGTCTTCTTGGGGTGCAGGCGTTGCCTCATCAACCCTTGAATTCGTTATTTATAGACTGATTGGCGGCTTGGCAATTGGGGCTGCAAGCATTATCTGCCCCGCCTACATAAGTGAATTGGTTCCAGCTGAATACCGTGGAAAATTAAGCTCCATTCAACAAATAGCCATTATTTCCGGCTTAACAGCAGCAGCACTTAGCAACTACTTTCTCGCCACATCTGCAGGCTCCGCCGTTAATGAACTCTGGCTTGGCTTTACTGCGTGGCGCTGGATGTATTGGGTAGGCATTATCCCTGGGGTGATATTTTTACTAACACTGCTAACCATTCCTGAAAGCCCTCGCTTTTTAGTCAGCAACGGCAAGAAAGAAAAAGCTATAGTCGTACTCACCAAACTTTACGGCGAAAAAGCCGCACTCAAAACCACCGATGAAATTTATGCATCCTTATCACACGACCATAAACCCGCGTTCTCTGACCTACTAGATAAAACCAAAGGCCGTATTCGCCCTATTCTGTGGATTGGCGTTGGCTTAGCGGTTCTGCAACAATTTGTAGGCATCAACGTTGTATTTTATTACGGTGCCGTGCTCTGGCAAGCCGCAGGATTCTCTGAAAGCGACTCTTTAGCCATTAGCGTTGTATCCGGTGTCGTCTCCATCGGGGCCTGTTTTATCACCTTCTTTTTAGTCGATAAAATTGGCCGTAAGCCATTGTTATTAATCGGTTCAGTGGGCATGACCATTACACTTGCACTCGTTGCATATGCTTTTGCTGGCGCACCGCTCGACGATAAAGGTCACCTCATATTAAGCGGCTCAACCGGCATACTGGCCTTAGTTTCAGCCAACCTTTATGTTGTTTTCTTTAATATGTCTTGGGGCCCAGTGGTCTGGATTATGCTGGGCGAAATGTTCCCAAATCAAATTCGCGGTACGGGTTTAGCCGTAGCAGGTTTCGCACAATGGATTGCTAACTGGACAATCACCACAACCTTCCCCATTCTATTAGCGTCATCACTCGGCTTAGCTGGTGCCTATAGCATCTACGCATTCTGCTCATTGTTTTCTATTTTCTTCATCATCTGGTGGGTAAAAGAAACCAAAGGTGTCGAGCTAGAAAAAATGGAAGGTTAATTCTTCTTTCATTGAACACAAAAGGCCGCAGCGATGCGGTCTTTTTATTTTCAGCCCCTTAAGCCAAAGCACACCCAATAAATAAATCCTAACAATTCTTCCCAAGGCAGCTGTATACAAGCAAACATAGCTTATGGTTTAATTGACTACATCAATAACCATCATGGATTCCCATCATGCACAGTCGTCAACTATATTCGCTCATCTCACTAAGCCTAATTCTCTCTGCGTGCGGCGGAGGGGAAGACGGTGACAGTTCAAGCACCCTACCAGTAGCAAGTAGTTCAACCGCCATCATTAGCAGTAGCTCGTCCAATGTGGTGAGTAGCAGCTCATCCAGCACCAGCAATTCAAACAGTAGCTCGAGTCTAGCCAATTCTTCCGGCTCATCGGCTTACTCAGCAAATGTTAATAGCTTAAAAGACTTAGCAGTTTTCCCGATTGGCATTGCTGTGTCTAATAACGATTCACCCCCCTACAACATTCTCACCAATGCATCTGAAAAAGCCGTGACTGAAAAACATTTCAACCAAATGACGGCGGGCAACATTATGAAAGTCAGCTATTTACACCCAACGCAAGCGAGCTTCACCTTCACCAATGCCGATGCTTTTGTTGATTATGCGAAAACCAAAAATATGAAAATTCACGGCCACGCCTTGGTATGGCATTCAAGCTATCAGGTACCCAACTTTATGAAAGACTGGGCTGGCACTGCAGATGAGTTTTTAACCATGCTGGACACCCACGTCACGACTATTGTCGATCACTTTGAAACCAAGGGTAATATCACCAGTTGGGATGTAGTAAACGAAGCGTTAAACGACAATACGCCTTCCAACTTCCGCACCGACTCTACGTTCTACACCAAGAGCGGCAACAGCGCGGTCTATATTGAACGCGCCTTTAAAGCCGCGCGCTTAGCTGACCCAACCCTAACCCTTTACTACAACGACTACAACATTGATCAAAATAATGCGAAAACCACCAAACTCATTGAGATGATTACTGACTTCCAAGCACGCAGCATTCCAATCGATGGCATCGGTTTCCAAATGCATATTTGTTTGAACTACCCGAGCGCAGCCACTATTGCCGCAGCTATGAAAAAAGTGGTCAATAAAGGTTTAAAAGTTAAAATTACGGAATTGGATATTGCGATTAACCAACCTTATTGCGACTCATACCCCGATAATAAAGTCAGCACCTTTACCCAAAGCGCGGCGCTTGCACAAAAGAAAAAATACTGTGAAGTGGTGAAAGCTTATTTGGAGACAGTACCGGCTGATAAACGCGGCGGCATTACCGTGTGGGGCTCTAATGACGGAGCCACTTGGTTAGATGACCTCTACAAAACGCAATTCAACCATGAGAAAATTTCTTGGCCATTGTTGTTTGATGCGCAATATAACGACAAACCTGCTCTACGCGGTTTTGCCGATGGTTTATTAGGTAACGCCTGCACCAATTTATAATTCTATTTTCTCTTAATGAGCGGCCCTCACTACAATGCAGATGGCGCCGTTCAAACCCCGAATACCTTTAAAAAATAAATTCCTTGTAAAGAACGCGAATCCCTATAGCCCAGCCAAAAGCTGGGCTATACTTTTATTAAATTACGAAAATGATTTAAGCGCTTTTCTGTTTTTGACAATAGTCACCTGCTTTGCAAAGATCATGTGGTGCGAATAAACATTACTTTATAACCAATAAGAACGAGGTAATTATCATGACTAACCGTTCCAAACACGCCATTAAAACGTTTTTTTGCGCAGCCCTTTTTTCTAGCCTGTGCGTACAAGTGGTGCACGCAGCAGACGCTGCAAAACCAGCTATTAACCCAAATTTTAACTACATGTCTGAAGGCAAGACCGTAGGCGGCTGGGGTATTCAACTAGGCGATCCAGAAAACTGGTCAACCTCCGTTGATGCCAGCCGCAAAGGTAAATCCGCCACTGGCAAAGTATCTATCGAGCCCATAGATTTTCAGGCGACAGGCGATGCTCTAAAACTTTCTTGGTCACCACGCAAAGCCGTTAAGGGTGTATTTGCTATTTCTGGGGCTGCACTTGACTTGAGTAAATTTGAAAATGAAGGTGCAATTGTGTTTGATATGAAGATGGATATGAAGCCCGACAAAGATGTCACCTTCGGTATGGATTGCGGCTACCCTTGCCGCAGTGAAATACAGGTTAGCGCTATGTTGAAAGACTTGAAGAAAGATGAGTGGACCACATTCCCTATCCCACTTAATTGCTTCACCAAAGAAGGGCTCGATATTAAAAAAATTAGTGGCCCAGTATTAATAAGTACAGAAGGGAAATTGGGGTTAACCATCGTCAATATTCGCTTACAAAAATTGCCTGAGGGCGAGAAAGGATGCGCCAAATAGTCACAAACTCAAAAGCAATAAGACTCTAAAAAAATAGGCCATAGGGTTAATTCTATGGCCTATTTTTTTTGTACAAAAACACTCTAAAAACTACATCATCTTTTTTGCTGGGCAGTTTTCAGCAATGAATTGCTCATGTGTGGGCATATAATCAACCGATTTATCAATTACGCGTTTAACACTTTCCAATCGATTTGCAATGTCTTCTTTTGACATCAAATCGACAAGTGGATGATATCCCTCTGGCCGAATACCTTGCCCATGCATAACCTCGAGCCAACTTAAATCACTAAACATTTCATTGCTGGTACGAAAAATACGTCCATTTCTTTTAAATTGTTCAATTTTTTGCGTCAATGTATCCGGTATTGACATATTTCGGCAATAACGCCAGAAATCGGAATCATCGCGCTCGGTAACTTTATAATGCAAAATTAAAAAGTCACGAATGCGGTCAAATTCAAAATGTGCTTGATTATTAAACTCATCAATATCCTCCTGAGCAAAATGCTTATTTGGAAAAAATGTCATCAGCCGTGCAATAGATGATTGCACCAAATGAATGCTAGTAGACTCCAATGGCTCCATAAAACCGCTTGCCAATCCAATTGCTAAACAGTTTTTATTCCAGAATTTTTTACGCTTACCCGTTGTGAACTTCAATTGTCGCGGTTGCGCCAAAGGCTCTCCATCTAGATTCTTTAATAAAATAGTTTCTGCTTCAGATTCAGCCATAAACTGACTGCTAAATACATGACCATTGCCAATACGATGCTGCAATGGAATCCGCCATTGCCAACCGGCAGAATGCGCCGTAGAACGGGTATAAGGAGTCAGATAGGGTGCCGAGGCACAAGGCACTGCAATAGCTCTGTCACAAGGAAGCCAATGCGTCCAGTCTTCATAACCAGTTTGCAATGCCTCCTCAATCAACAACCCGCGAAAGCCTGAACAATCAATAAAAAAATCTGCTTCAATCTTTTGTCCGCCCTCAAGCGTCACGGACTCGATAAAACCGCTATCAGAATTTAATTGCGTACTTACCACTTTACCTTCCGTACGCACTACACCACGGCCCTCAGAATATTCACGAAGAAACCGTGCATACAAACCTGCATCAAAATGAAATGCATAGGCAATATTTGTCAATGGAGAGTTGCCTGCATCAAACGGCCGCATAAATTTTCCGCGATCAGAGGCTACACCGCTAATAGTATACTCCCCTAAATCCTGCGCCTCTCCCAACTTAAATAGCTTTAACCAATAATGGTAAAATTGAATAGATTCTATATCTCTGCCAACATCACCAAAAGCGTGAAAGTACTTTTGACCAATTTGTTTCCAGTTAACAAATTGAATTCCTAATTTAAATGTACCTTGAGTTTTTCGTACAAACTCATCTTCATCAAGATCAAGCAATTTATTAAACATCTGAATCTGCGGAATAGTAGCTTCGCCCACCCCAACAGTGCCGATATCTTCAGACTCAATTAAATGAATTTCACAGTACTTATCTTTCAATAGCTTTATTAACGCTGCCGCAGACATCCAGCCAGATGTACCACCACCAACAATAATGATTTTTTTAATGCGATTATCTTCACTCATTTTATCACCTTAATTATTTCAACAAACTTTTGATATAATCTGCATGTTTTGGTATTTTTTGTGCAGACTCAAAAATAACTGCTTTTAATTTACTTAAAAAATCACGCACCCTTTCTCCATCCAAAAAATCCACATCATAACTATAGGATTTAGGAATAATTTTATTCCCTATAAAAAATGCAGCCCATTCAATGTCAGTTAACAAACTTAGATCACAATGCGTATGCCGGCCATTAGACACAAATAAATTTAGTCGATGCGCTGAACTTGATGACAGCGAATGCGAGGAAAAATAACGGCATGAAACTGCGGAATGATGTTGCGATGCATACATATGAAGCTCTATAACTTCATTTATATTATCAAGCTCAATATGTGAAAGACGGTTGAACTCATCTCGAGATGCGTCAACATTGTCAAAATCAATGAACAAATCCAAAAATCTTACAATAGAGTCTCTTACGCTCTGTAAAGGGGACACTAATAAATCACAATAGCGTGCACCTGAATGACCTATAGCCAAACAATTATTAACCCAAAATTTTTCACGTCGATAAGAGCGATAATTCGCGATGGTTACATGAGTAAAGCCCCAGGTAGCTAGCATTGTTTCGATGTCATTCTCGCGGATCAAATCACTGGAAAAATAATAAACTATTACATCCCGATCCTTTAAGGGTATAACTTTAAAGAAACCATCAGCCGTACTGGTCAGAACCGCTATAGAAGGCAACAAAGAAGACTGCAATCTATAACCTATAGCAACTCTATCACATAGAATATCCATATCATCGCTAGCGCATTTAACACCACATGCATCACCCAATAAGACACTTGCCTCACCGGTACAATCAATATATAAATCAGCCATTACAGAATGCTGACTATCTAACTCCAAAGAAGTAATATTGCCGCTATTATTATCGCGACTAACAGCTGTACAGTCTGCAATAATTACATCAATCCCCAACGCCAAGGCATGAGATTTTAAAATATCAGCATAACTGTCAAGCTGAAAATGAAGCCCATATTTAATAGCAGAATAAATTGATTGCGAATCTGATGAAGGGTGCCCAAAACGACCTAATTTTGCCGCCACGGCATTCAACGAGAAGTCATCCAGATCGTTTTTTTCACCGGAAAGATAATTTTTTATATAGATATTTTGAAAATCAACACCATCCAAGGATGCTCCGTAATACCCCCCAGCTAACATATATTTCTGGGAATCATAACTCCAACCCTCATACATAACCCCTAGCCCAAAATGGGTATAGGGATCAAGCATACATATTTTTTCCTGCAATCCAATCAAATCATGAAAACTGTGTATTCTAGAACTTGCGCACTCAACAGACAGTGCATCTTTGCGCGAATCCTCTATTAGTTGAATAACCACTAATTCACGAGGAAATTGCGCTCTTAATAATGCAGCGACGGACCACCCCACAGCACCACCACCAACAATGACTATTTTTTTTATCGTCATAATGGCTTGCCTTGATTAGTGTTAGCAAGAATACGATTAATATAGTCCTGCGCAAATGGCATCGAAGCAACTGCTGCATTTATATTGCCATGGATTTTTTCAAGATATGCGGCAATTTTATGATGAGAAAATGCATTAATCTTAAAATCATACACGTCAGGAATTAACCCCTGCCCAATACAAACAGCAGCATAAACTCCGTATTGCTGATGATCTACATAACCAGTGCTTTTAAACAGCTTTTGTCGTTGCGCTAAGGCATCCGGCACCGACATGTTTTTACAATCCATCCAAAATGGGGAGTCTTCGCGTGCATTTTCTTTGTAGTGCATAATAATAAAATCACGAATGCGCACATATTCTTCATCAAGTTGACGGTTAAATTCAGCGCTATTCGCTTTCGCAAAATTCTTATCCGGGAAGAAATCCAATAATTTTTGAATCCCCACCTGAATAAGATAAATACTGGTAGACTCTAATGGCTCCAGAAAACCGCCTGACAAGCCTATAGCGACACAATTTTTTTCCCAATTTTGTTTTCTCTGACCGGCCTTAAATGTAAAAAATTTTGGCTCTGCCAAAGGTTCGCCATCTAAATTTTTTAGCAAAATTGCTGCAGCTTCATCATCACTCAAATAATCACTTGCATAAACATGACCATTACCCGTGCGGTGTTGCAATGGAATTCGCCACTGCCAGCCAGCTTGTTGCGCCGTTGCCTGCGTATAAGGCGTTAATTTTTCTTCAGAAAGCGCGCAAGGAACTGCTATTGCTTTATCGCAACGCAGCCAATGACTCCAATCTTCAAACTTTGCATTTAATACCTTATCAATTAAAATTCCTTTAAAACCAGTGCAATCAATAAATAAATCACCACCAAGGGTAATGCCAGAATCCAACCTAATAGACTCAATAAATCCGTTATCCGAATTTAGGTTTGTTGCAGCAACAATACCTTCAATTCGCTTAACATTTATTGCCTCTGCATATCTTCGTAAATATTTAGCGTACAAAGCCGCATCAAAATGAAAGGCATAATTATAATTTGATAATAATGACATTGAATCCGTCGATGGATGCTGGAATTTACCAGCACGCGCAGCCATTGCAGCCATGGAATAATTGTCGAGCGGATATTTACTTCCCTCTTGCTGCATTCGCAGCCAGTAATGATGAAACTCAACGCCATTTATATCATGACCGAGCGGACCAAAGGGATGAATATAATCATTACCTAACTGCCCCCAATGTTTAAAGGCGATACCTAATTTAAAGGTTGCTTTGGTTTCCGCAATAAAGAAACTCTCATCTATTCCTAAATATTCATTGAAGCCCCTAATGTGCGGAATGGTAGACTCACCAACGCCGACAGTTCCAATAGCTTCACTTTCGACAAGCACTATATCCATGTTGATTGGCAAAAACTTTTTTGCTAAAGCTGCAGCAGTCATCCAGCCAGCCGTACCGCCGCCCACAATAACAATTTTTTTTATTGAGTGTTGATTCATGCGCTTAGTGTTCTGCTCAAAAATAGAGTATTTGATAATAGAAATTAGGAAATATAACTCTTAAGGTAATCAGTATAATCAGGCAAGTTTTCTATCGACGCTTGAATACTAGCTTTTATACTTTGCGAATACTGAACATAAATATCATCACTGTGATGACTAGCGATATAGTCATATTTTCTTGGCCAACAACCCAACCCCAACGCTAGGTGTATCCATTGTGAAGGATGAAGCAAGGTACTTTCATCCGGTAGTGCACGACCAGTTTCCATAAAAAGATCTAATCGATATTGCAGCGATTCAGGCAATTTAATTTCACGCCAAAAAGTATTTGTGGAAAACGCTTGCATGTTAATCACGGCATAATGCAAGCAATGCAAGTCTCTAATAGATTCATACTCTGTACGCATTAAGCGATTAAATTCATTTTCAACAGCATCAAATTGCTGGTGGCTTGGCCAGTAGGCCATAAATTGTTTTAAAGTTACTGCAGCCAAATACAAGGGAGAATGACTGAAACCATCAGCCGTAATAGCTGCCGCACCCATTGCAAGACAGTTTTTATGCCATATTTTTTGGCGCTGCCCCGGATAAAAATTAACATCTTGTCCATTCACAAAAAAATCAGCTATTGCGTTTTTTCCATTCTCCGCGCCAAGCAAGGCATCATCATAAATATATTCACAGACTATTTTATTTTTAAGCGGGATGCTTTTAAGCCATCCTTGCTGCGTTAACTGCAGGGAAGTAAAGGGAATTAATCGAGAATCTTGCTGGGGAACCACACTGATTTTCTTTTTATGAAATGGCAAATAAGCCGACCAAGATTCATAGGCAACCCCCATAGCCTTAGCGATTAAATCGCCCGTATAGCCGCTTGCATCAATATAAAAATCGCTGGTTAAAATACTAGCGTCAGACGCTACAATAAAGTCAATATCGCCCGCCGAATCAAGCTCTACTGCTAGTAACTCTTTATTAATTACGTCAATCGCCAGATCAAGAGCGTAGGACATAAGCAATTTCTTGAGCAAACCCAAATCAAAACTTAAAGCAGCTATTGGTTTTTTATTCAATCTTAACGGCGACTTACCCAATCTCGCTGCAACTGCAGACACTGAATAATCATCTATTTTAATTGATGGATCATTTTTTCTAAGCTTTAATATCCATTGATTAAACTCAACTGCATCGTAATCAAAACTCAACCCATCTGCCGAGTGAAAGTAATTATTGCCAGTGCGCAGCCAGCCAAAATACGCTTGAGCAAAAGCAAAGTTGCCATCTGTATATTTGATAATATGTTGTTCGGTTAGCCCTATCAATTGCAAATAATTGGCAAAATTAGGCTCCAGTGTTTCCGCATAAGTATCCTCTACTTGCGAATTCAAAATACTGATATGAATATTAGGTACACTTTTTTTAAGAAAAACGGCGGCCCACCAACCTATAAGCCCGCCACCAACAATCAGTATTTTTTTAACGGGGATATTCACTTTACATTCCCACCATATAAACTCATGCTCGCGGTCGAATATTTTTTTGCTTTTTGCTCCACCATTTTATAAAGATTCCTATCCGCTACCGGCATTTTTTCCGCTATATTTTTTACCTCTTGTGCAATTCGACTAAAATAGGCAGGCAGAGCACCGTTATCATAAATATCAACTCGCTTATCATAATGTATCGGCGGATTTGCTTGCCCAAGATACACCGCAAGCCAGCTGGGCTCCATAAACAACCCATGCCTATACTTTTCAACATGCCCAGACTGATAAAACAATTGTTTCTTACGTAAAAGATCGTCAGGCAAATTCATTTGTGCGCAGTATTTCCATAAGTCAGAATCAGTGCGCCTATTAAGATGGTAGTGCAGTACGATAAAATCTCTGATTTTTTCGTACTCACTTTTTATTTGACGATTAAATTCGTCACGCTTTATAGCTGTATTTGAATCTTCAGGAAAAAATTCTAGCAGTTTCAAAATAGCTATTTGTATTAAATAAATACTCGTAGACTCCAACGGCTCTAAAAATCCGCTTGCCAAACCAATAGCCACACAGTTTTTATTCCAGCTATTTATGCGGCGTCCCGGTGTAAACCTGAGCAGATTTGGCTCGCCTATAGGAGCAGTATTAAGATTTTCAAGCAAGGTTTTATGAGCGACATCATCAGAAATAAATTGGCTGGAATATACATAACCATTCCCCGTGCGATGTTGCAATGGAATCTGCCACTGCCAGCCGAAATCATGCGCAATAGCTCGTGTAAATAACGCGGCATTTTTTTGTGGCTCGCTAGGCATGGCTATCGCCCTATCACACAACAACCAATGGCTCCAATTTTCATAGCCTGTTTTTAAAACGTCTTCTATTAACAAACCACGAAACCCAGAGCAATCTATAAATAGATCACCATAAATGGCTTTTCCTGACTCCAAAACAAGATGATCTATCTCGCCATGATTATTTACAGCAACTGTGTTTATTTTTCCTTCAATTCGAAGCAAACCTTTGGGCTCCGAATATTGCCGTAAATAGCTCGCATATGCACTAGCATTTATATGAAATGCATAGGTGTATGTTGATAGCGGAGAATTAGCGTCATCCGATGGATAGTTAAATTTTCCATATTCTGCAGCCACCACCGCCATTGAAAACTGATCAAAAGGAACAACTTTTTTTTGCTGATGTAATTTAATCCAGTAGTGATGAAAAGCGATTTCATTTATTGGGTAGCCATGGCTGCCGAACGGATGAATGTAAGACTCGCCAATCTGCCCCCAGTTTTCGAACTGAATACCTAATTTATAGGTGGCTTGCGTTGCCGTAATAAATTCATTTTCATCAATGCCAAGCATGTTATTAAAATAACGCAAATGCGGCACGGTTGCTTCACCTACGCCAACCGTACCAATTGAATCGGACTCTACTAATTGAACGGTATAATGCTCTTTAGGAAAAAATCGTACCAGCGCAGCAGCAGCCATCCAGCCTGCGGTTCCGCCGCCTACAATTGTTATTGTTTTAGTTTTATCGTTCAGCATAGATTTCTTATCTAAGTTTTTATGAATTAAAGCATATATGAAACCACAGTAACCTGTAATGAATTAATGCAGTACCAGCAAAAAAAAACGCGCTACTTTCGTAGCGCGTTTTTTTAACAAGAGCGAGTATAAATTAGAACGTGCCCTTCAACTGCACAGAAACACGACGGTCATTTTGGAACCATGAACGACCCGCTTCCAAACCTTTACCATCCAGAATCATGATGGTTTTAGTAGTAGCATTAGTCAGGTTGTTAAACTGAATGCCCGTTGTGAAGTTATCGTTAATTTTATAAGAGATTGAACCGTCTAAGGTTCCGTAGTCATCGTTCCACAATGGGAAACGGCTGATTACGTCTCTGGTAGTCAACAAATAACGAGAACGCCAGTTATATGCCAAACGCACCGACCATTCATCCTTTTCATACATTGCGGCGACGTTGTAGGTTCTTTTTGATTGCCCCTGCAAAGGCAAGCCGTTCAGATCTACACGAGCCCCTGTATCTATATCACCACCATTATCAAGAGCCAAGCTACCTGCATTTGGTATTGATTTAGAATCAATGTAGCTAAAGTTAGCCTGCAAACCTAAACCATCAAACGGTGCAGGCAAGAAGTCATAGAATTGCTGATAAGCAAATTCAAACCCGTTGAGATTACCTTCACCATTATTGATTGTCCCAGTAACCTCAGCAGTTTGCGTGACTCCGCTAACAGGGTTGGTATAGCTACGATCAAAGGTTCCGTTGATGAAGAAGTTAGACAGATCTTTTTTGAACGCAGTGAAGGTGACAGAACCAGCCTTCGCAAAATACCATTCTAAGGACAAATCAAACTGCTTAGACTCCATCGGATTTAAGTATGGGTTACCCGCAGTTCCGGTCCAGCTCTCTACTTGCGCGCCAACCATTGCTCTTCTTGGTTGCAAAAAGGGCTGTGGATTTGGCGTGATTCGCGTAGTTGCCAAAATATTCAAGGGATCCAATGAGGTTGTATTTCTCACATCGCCCATATCAGGCAAGGCTATAGCTTTTGACGCTGCAAAACGCACCAACAAATCATCAGTGAGGCTGACAGCAAGGTTAAAGCTTGGCAAATAGGCATCGTATGAATTTTCAGCGTTCTCTACCGAGGCCGCATTGTTACCGAAGCCTAACTCTGTATCGTTCAAGAAATTTTGAGACGTATTTCTATAGCTCATGATAGGTTCGAGCAACTTATTAACTGCCGTTTCCCTATCAGAGGCGGCTTTAAGCTGATCGGCCGTAGGCTCTACACCGACTGGAATCGGCACATACTCATTTTCTGCGTCATATGTCGCCTCTATCTCCGCTCTTTTCTGAGCTTCATATATGTCGGACGCAGCAATATCTTTAGGTGAGGGAGCGCCAGCTGGAACGGGAGTTTTTGTGATTAAATCTGGGTATTGCACCGAACCTGTTGCAGTTCGATCTAGCTTCACATATCGGAGACCAAAGTTACCTTTGGCTTTGTGATCCGCTATATCCGTTTCAAAATCAAAACGAACATAGGCCGACTTATTGGTTTCCCCCGTTATAAAAATTTCAGAAGGTAGGAATATATTCCCAGGCGTACCACCCGCTCTTTGATCAATACGCTCCCATGGATTATCGAGGTTGAGAATACCACCAGTATCCAACATGCGCCCGTTAATCATGTCCTTAACTAAGGATGCTTTAGGATGCAAGAAACCGTCGCCTGGAACTGTCATTGAATCGCCGCGCTGGAAATTGCTCCAATCAACGTATTCCCACTCGCCATTAAGATTACCCACGCCAGGTGTATCCACCCAACCCATACCCGTTGGTGTTTTAGCAAAAACCGGGAATAAACCACCCCAATTATAGGTAGTTGATCTGACGGTTTGCTCACGATCAGCATAACGGATACCCGCTTTGACGGAGGTAATCAAGCCTTCATCAAAATGATAGGTGGAATCGAACCGCGCCGCTTTAGAATCACCTTCTGAACGCTCGTAGTGATCCATTGCAGATTGCCAGTTATAGGAGTTTTTATCTTGGAAGTAATTGCTGTCACCTAAAGGATCATCAGAGAAACCAGGCATTGTTTTGCCGCCAACCAATGTACCTGCACCCGCTACACCAAAGAGTCCCAAGCCTTCAGAACCAGGGCACGTCTCGCCTTTTTCTTTGCCGCCACAGTTGATTTGCATATTCTTATCACGCACCCCATGCCAAGGCTCCATGAAGGTCACCTTCGCCAAATCTCCGCGCGTGTCAAAACTTTGTATAGCATTCATCGCCAACATAATTGCACCGTCATCATCGGAAGTGTCGGCTTTTATATATTGTAAATCGGCGGTAAATTCCCATTTATCACTGGGAGTCCATTTCAGAGTTGTTGAGAAATCGTTAATAACGGTGTGCGTTTCTTTCATACGTGTAGCAGTTTGGAACTGGCTACCAAAAACACGTAAATTCGGGTTTGCCCAAGATGCGTGATTGGGTATACGCGCGCTATCGGTAACGTCACCATCGCGCGCGCGCCAGCCATTGGAACCGAACCCACCATCATTGGTGATAGTACCCGCTTGGAACAAGCCGTTGTCATCAAAGGTATATTCTGTACCCTCAAGCGGCAAACTACGGCGTCTGTCGTAACCTGATTGAAAGCCTATGGTGTTTTCTTTCCAAGATAAGGTCGCATCAGAGCGTAAAAATTGTGTAGTGCTAAGGAGAGTCTGATCAGTGTCTTGCCATTGGAGGGCAGCAGCAAAGCCTTTGCGATCACGATCATCATTTTTCATTGAAGCATTTGAACCGCCTGGCAACCAAACACCTTTGCCGGCTTCAGCAAATCGCTCAGCACCTTTTATATCATTAGGCCCAGCATGGTTTCCTGCAGGACCATTACTGGTATCTAAGGGACGAGGGAAATTTGTGTAATCGTCAAGATATGGAACATAGGCATCCGCCTGGATCCCATTAGAAACACCTTTTAACTTAGAGTTTGAGGCGTTAACCAATAGCCCAAATTCACCTGCCGATGTTTCCCAACGATCACTATACAAACCAGATAGAGTTGGCGTCCAACCCTCTGCTAAATCACCGTATGAATAATCTACGTTAAACGCAAGAAGTCGCTCAGGAGAGTCAAAGGGTTTGCGAGTACGCAAGCTCACCGTACCGCCAATACCACCTTCAATCATGTCAGCAGATTGGTTTTTATAAATATCAACGCCAGCCATTAACTCTGGCGGCACGTCTTGGAAACTCAAGCCACGGCCAGAGTTAGCAGTGAACGAATCGCGACCATTAAACTCTGAGCGAGTGGCGCTCATACCACGAATTACTGCACCTGAACCTTCCACACCAAAATGGTCAGGATCGTTCGCTGCCGCAAAACGCTCGATAGATACGCCAGGAATACGCGACATAGCTTCAAGTACACTACGATCAGGTAATGAGCCAATGTCTTCTGAGGAGATTGAGTCTACAAATGTAGACGCATTACGTTTAATTTCTTGAGCGCTTTGAAGGTTTGCACGCTGGCCCGTAATAATAACCTCTTCAACGGCATCATCATTTTTTGGTGCATCTTGAGCGAAAGATGGTGCGCTAAGCGCCATCACACACATTGCAAGCATTGATCGTTTAAATCTCACGCTTTTTACTGCGTCGCCCTGATTATTTTTATGGAATCCCATAGCCAACCCCTTTTTAACATTATGATTAGGTGATTTTTGTGTAATTTTTAGATAGCCGAAACGACATTTCGCTGTTGTTTTAGCAAGCTGCGAAAAGAGTTTAGACGCTCCTCGCAACTTTTCCATGCTATAGATAACTGACGTATGGTTCACCCAACCATACGTAAAGAAATGATTAGCCCACTCCAAACAAATGTAAATAATTGTAAATGATTTTACCAATAAAAATACTTTTGCCAGCGGAAATATTGGCTTGTTTTTCAATGGTAATTCAAATCAATCCACAATTAAACGATGTCTATACCTTTGAGTGTTCCGTGATGAGATTATTAGCGCTATAGTTGATCCATCATCACTAATTACGAGTTAACCTTATGAAAGCCATTGTATCCCTGCCCCTTGCTCTTTCTTTCATGTTGGTCGCCAGCTTTTCGAATGCTGCACCTGGAAAGGTCTACAAATGGACAGATGAAAAAGGCTTGGTTCACTACAGCCAGCGCCCACCACTTGGAACCCAAACAGAAGTCGTTAAACCTGACATCAGCCACAGCGAGCCGGTAAGCTACCAAGCACCCGGTGACGATAAAGCTAAAGATGGAAAAAAAGTAGAGAAAAAAGCAGACGACGAAAAAAGTGCGTTAAAAGACCCAGAGCGCTGTGATTCAGCACGTAAAAACTTGGATACACTCAAGACCTATGCCCGCATTAAGATTAAAGGCGATGATGGCGAATACAGGTTTTTAACCCCCGACGAGCAAACACAAAAAACTGCTGAGGCGACTAAGGCTATTGAAGAGAGCTGCGACTAGTTCCCTGCTGACAATATCTATTTCATAGCCACAAGCAGCATAATCCTAAGCAGGATTCTCACAATGAAAAGGGCCGTCGAATTGACGGCCCTTTTCATTTGATCCCTCTTTGACCTCCAATTTAATCAGTCATGTGATCGCTGCACTATTGTAAGCGTTTGGGTTCAAAAAATAATTTATCTCCCTTGAGGGTACCGTGGATAATTGCACCCGGCATAAACTTTCCAGAGAGGATGTCATTCGCCAAGGGATTCTCAACCAACTGCTGAATTGCGCGTTTTAAGGGGCGCGCGCCATAAACCGGATCAAACCCAACGGCTGCCAACTTATTCATCACCGCATCATCTAACTCCAAACCTAAATCCCGCTCGGCTAAACGTTTGCGCAGTAACTCTAATTGGATATCGGCAATGCCGCGAATTTGTTCGCGCCCGAGTGGATGAAACACCACAACCTCATCAATACGGTTGATAAACTCAGGGCGGAAATGATTTCCCACAACGTCCATTACCGCATCTTTCATTGCGTTGTAGCGATTTTCGTTGTTAAGTGAATTATTCATATCTTCACTAACATCCGTATCAAAACTCACACTGTCAAACGATTTATCTTCCGCCAACTCTTGAATGCGATCTGAACCCAAGTTTGAAGTCATTACAATCACCGTATTGCGGAAATCTACCGTGCGACCTTGGCCGTCGGTTAAGCGACCATCATCTAAAACCTGTAGCAAAATATTGAACACATCGGGATGC
>SXGR01522461.1_pt1 | contig 35668 bp, 24 predicted proteins | sample 3174711 | NCBI WGS metagenome assembly SXGR01 (sample SAMN11356860, study PRJNA531348) | freshwater metagenome | isolation source: freshwater sample F1-60 | place: China: Fuxian Lake, Yuxi | collected 2017-12-25 | reverse complement strand
TTGCCATTACCTCGTTTTTAGTCGTTATACTCATGTTTGGATCCATGCCCAACACGGTAACAGTGACTTATGGCGCAACGACCTGTTTCCTTCACTCCTTAACACACCCCTCCGGTAACAAAACTTTTGGCGCAATTCGCACTCAAAACGAACAAACCGCTTGTGTTGATTGTTACCTTGGCTGTGGCAATCTGTTTTTCTGGATGTAGAACCAGCAGAAATAACATGAGTACAGGCAAGGTCTCTCCCCCAGTTGTGGAGGGATTGAACGCTCATCTAGAACCCGGCCAAGCTATCCAAGGAAGCGGCGAGATCAAAACCTTGGAAATCCTTGGTATTAAGTTTTCTGGGGGAAAATCCGAACAAGTTGGGACTATTGGGAATGGATTATACATCAAATCTAGTCCCACTCTGAATCCACTCCGTTGGTTGTTTGGTTCCCCCGCTAACGTAAATGCAGCCGTTGATTCGGCCTACTACGATGCCGTAGATAAAACGAACGCTGACGGGATTATTTCAACGCGAATAAAGGGTGAAAAAACAGGATGGACCTTCCTGCACATTTTTGGCTGGGGAACCGCCACTGCAGAAGTCAGGGGGCGTGAGGTGATTATTGAAAAAGGCCAGTTACCTGGATCAAACTCAGGTGGGGCCCAGCCTAATTTTGCCCCTGGTTCTACACTCTGGGATTGGCTTGGACTGAGACTGGGTTGGCTTGGTTTCTAAACTATTCTTACTACTCATCGATCTCGGCATGCATTGTTCGAGCTTGTGGTGAATTCGAGAATCATTCGATTTACTGCCTGTTAGGTAGTAACTTGGGGTGTGGCTAATGGCCTCCTGTTAGCCACGCTCCAAGCAAGAATTTCAATAAAAAGTGGGAGAATCTTTCCACTACAGTCACAAGCCGTTCTGTTCCAATGTTCTGTGCGTAAACTCCCAGTCTACATAGTTTTCAACCCATAAACCACACGATTTTGATTGCTGATTGGGGCGTTTTGGGGGAGTATGAACACCGAACCCAAACAGATTAACAACCAATACTATGAGAAAATCTCTTTACTTGGCCAGTCTCTGTGCCTTGGCGGCTCAAGGAGTCGCCTCAGCGAGTACTTACACCAACGACTTTAGTAGCACGACGCCTGTCGGCTTCGTGATGAACGGCGGCGCCAGACCCGCCCCAAACGACTCGTTGTTCTATCCGGCACTGGAAGACGGCGTGCTGAAACTCACCTACGCTGAAAACAGCGAGAACGGGGTCGCGATCTTTGATGATATCGATCCGGGAGTTTCGATCGGTAGCTTTAAAGCCACATTTAAACTACGGATCGGCGGCGGATCTTCTACTCCGGCCGATGGGTTGTCGCTTTTCTACGGCAGTGGTTTGGATTCATGGTCGATGTTCGATGAAGAAGGACCCGATGCTGCAGCGATTCCTACTCTGAAAGGTATCACCGTTTCCATCGATACCTACGACAACGTCGATAGTGACCCGTTGAATAATTCCGGAGAGGCACCCTCGATCGACGTCAAGGTGGATGGGGTCCAAGTGTTGCACAAAATGATGGATGTTTTCTTCCTTCAAAGTGACACGTTCATCCCCGTCGTGGTCGAGCTCAAATCAAACGGGACGATCAGCGTAAATTATAGAGGGACGGACATTTACAAAGATGCTTATTTGACGGGCTGGGCTCCCTTGACTGGGGGACAATTCGCCATCGGAGCCCGCACCGGTGGATTGAATGAGAACAACTGGGTGGATGATGTGTCGTTCACCACGGTCGAAGCAGGTGCCGCAGCAGCTCCAACAATCACTCAAGCTCCAGCCTCACAGACCGTGAACGAACATGGCAATGCTTCGTTCTCCGTGGCGTTTGATGGAACTCCCGGGTTCAGTTTGCAATGGAGCAGAAACGGAGTGGATGTTGACGGGGCAACCGGCCCGACGTTCGCCCTCTCGAATATCCCATTCAGCTCGAACGGAGCTGAGATTCGAGTCAAAATCACGAATGCACAAGGCTCGGTGACCTCCGAACCGGCGGTTTTGACAGTTAATGCCGATCTCACTGCACCCACAGTGGTGAGCGCAGTCGGCACCGAGGCTCTCAACTCCGTCACGGTGACTTTCTCCGAGGACGTTGGTTTTGCCTCCGCTGTAAGCAATTACCAACTCAACAACGGGCTGACGGTTGAAAGCGTCGAAGTGTTGAATTTTAAACAGGTTCGCTTGAGTACTTCGACACAGACCGCTGGCACCCTCTACACACTGACCGTAAATGGTGTCAAAGATACCGCCTCCAATCCCAACACCATCGCGACGGACAGCACCAAGACGTTTAATGCGTTCGCAGCTGCCGTCGGGTTCCTCAAATTCGAATACTGGGGCAACATCGGCGGGGTTCCTGTTTCCGCTTTGGTGGATGATCCCCGTTACATCGCCGGCGTGCCTGATCTCACCCACTTCTCCGCTGGTTTCGACAGCCGATCGGTGTTCCCCAACGACAGCCATGAAAACTACGGTGCACGGATTTCGGGTTGGATTACACCCACTGAAACCGCGAACTACTACATCTTCCTGCGTAGTGATGATGCTTCGCAACTGTTTCTCAGTTCCGATGATAAACCCGAGAATCTCTCGGCAACTCCAATCGCCGAAGAGCCAGGGTGTTGTAACGGGTTCCGCGAACCCGCAGTCGATGTGCCCCAAACCACCGCAGAAGCCATCCATCTCGTGGCCGGCAATCGTTACTATATCGTAGCTCTCTACAAAGAAGGCGGCGGTGGCGACTATTGCCAAGTCGCTTGGAGAACCGAATCAGACACCACTGGAGCGGGTTCGCTGACTCCAATTCCCGGAGCTTATCTCTCCACCATGGCCGACCCCGGTGCCGCGTCAATCTCCTTCAGCGCGCAGCCAGCAAACGGTGCATCGACTGAAAACAAGACTGTTACTTTCACCGCTGCGGCCACAGGATCCCCTGCTCCTCTGTCGCTTCAATGGCAACGTGCCGAACCAAACAGCACCTCCTTTGCCAACATCTCCGGTGCAACCGGGGGCTCCTACACCACTCCTGTCTTGAAGCGAGCGAACGATAACGGTGCGAAGTATCGTGTTGTCGCCTCGGTTCCGGGAAAATCTGTTGCGAGTAGCGAAGCTTCACTGAGCGTGGAAATCGACTCCACACCTCCTGCATTGCTTCGTGCAACCACAGGTGACGGATATAAGAGTGTCCTCCTCACCTTCTCTGAGCCACTGAACGCGGCCTCCGCAAACAATGCTGGTAATTACCAGATCACTCCAGCACTCTCGGTTACTGGAGCCACCTTGGTGAACGCCACGACTGTGAGGCTAACCACAGCTCAACAAGCTCAAACGACTAGTTACACTGTCACCGTCGCTAATGTTGCTGACACAGCCATCCCAGCCAACTTGATCGACCTCACCCAACGGACTGCTGGATTCACCAGTTGGACTGATGTCGTTGGTGCAGTGAAATGGGAAATCTTCTATGGTATCGGAGGTACAGCGGTAAGCGAATTGACGCAGAACAGCAAATATCCCTTATCTCCTGACGAAGTCCGCCTAGTTGCTGGGTTTGATACCACCTCGATCGGCGGCCATTTCGGCGGATTCGCTGACAATTACGGGGCTCGCCTCAGCGGATACGTGATCCCTGCAGTCACCGGTGATTACGACTTCTTCATCCGCAGCGATGATGCGTCGCAATTATTCGTCAGCACTGATGACAATCCAGCAAACCTCTCCGCAACACCCGTTGCTGCAGAAAATGGTTGTTGCAATGCCTTCCTTGAACCTGCAGACGGTGTGACACAGACCACGGCAACCCCCGTTCACTTGGTGGCAGGCCAACGGTATTACATTGCGGCTCTCTACAAAGAAGGTGGCGGCGGGGACTGGTGCCAGGTTGCCATGCGTCTGGTTGGAGATCCAACGGAAGCTGGTTTGTTACGCCCGATTCGTGGAAGTGCCGTGGCAGCAGACTCAACGGTTGCTACGCTCGACACCATCACGCTACCGGCTGAAAGTGGTTCCCCTCTCGGTTCCGGCGATGCGACCAAGCGTGGTTTCACAGCTCGTATCCATCAGATGAATCAACAGGGAGCCACTGGCCCGATCAACACGATTGATCGTGCTGAAAGCCAATTGGCAGGAATCCTTGGAGCAAACGTCCTCGACCTCTCGACTGCGGTTGATGGGCTGTTCATCATTTCGGATACGCTCAACTGGAATCAAGAGCTGAACACCGGTGGCAACAGCGTGGAAGTCGGAGAATTCCAATCGATCAGCGATCCTTCAAGGCCTGATCTCGGAGTTCCTGGCCTCCCCGGACTTGGCACGGACGCCACTCGCGTTCTTGACAATCTCGCGGCCGAAGTCGTCACCTACGTCGAGTTTCCTACCGCAGGCGTTTACACCATGGGTGTTAATAGTGACGACGGGTTCCGAGTCTCGCCAACCCACGCGATTCCCAGCTCGAACGGATCCGTAGTTATCGATGCACCTTCCGCTGCCGCTGGTTCCTATTATGCAGCCAACGGGAGCCAAGAAATTGGAGGTGCGTTCAAACCGTTTACCGCACCAATCCGCGGAAAACTGGTATATGTCAATCCAGCAACCGCTTGCACGGATCTGAGCAATGGGGCGGATCTCGTCGGGAATATCGCTCTGATCGATCGCGGAGTTTGTACCTTCTCCTCGAAAGTCCAAAAAGCCATGGTGGCAGGTGCCATCGCGGTTGTCATGATCAACAGCCGAGATCCGGGCAGTGCTGACGGACCACTTCCCATCATCATGGGTGGTTCCTATGTCAATCTCAGTGCCGTCATGATCTCTAAACCGGATGGAGCCAAAATCAAAGCAGCGATCGCGGCAGGAGAACAGATCACGGTCTCCATCTCACCGACCAGTGGCCAAACACTTGGATCCTTCGACAACGGACGTGGAGCCACCAGCTCCATGTTCCTCGTGAACGTGCCGAAACCCGGTGTCTTCCCTCTCCGCCTTGTGTGGTTTGAAGGTGGTGGCGGAGCCAACTTGGAATGGTTCACAATGACCCCCTCCGGCACTTTGGCATTGCTGAACGACGCCGAAGCTGCGGGAGCGGTCAAAACTTACCGCGCTCGCACGGTAGTGTCCGCTCAGCCCACCTTGGTTGTGAACCAATCAGCGGGGGGATCATCCCTCACTTACACAGGCGTGCTCCAATCGAGCACGACGGTCAACGGTGCCTACACCGACGTGGCCGGAGCCACCTCGCCATTCTCGGTTGACACATCTGGGTCACCGACAAAGTTCTATCGCACTCGTCAATAAACCGAGTTTCGGTTTAAGTTCGTCAAGAGGCCGGGCCCAAAGGCCCGGCCTCTTTTGTTGAACTTTTCGACAACATTCCCTTCCCGCAGACCTCGTGAATTGGGTTTTTTCCATCGCTGGTTTTTGGATTTCTGCCGGAGTCATGGTTGCTCTAAACCATGTAGGATCCCATGCATGGCGAAGATCCCTCGACAAACATTGGAGTGAACGTGCCCGACTACTTTACCCAATCCGAGTTAGTGCCCTCCTCAACATCTATCTCCTCGCGGCGTTCGCGATTCTTGGGGCTGCGGTTGCTGGATTACCAGCAAGAGATTGGTGGTTTTATGCTTTATCGTGTTTTCTCGGAGGCTTGCTGGGGTGTTACCCTTTAGACAAAACAATTCGACCCGAACACACCCTTAAATCTTGGGGATACCAAGTCCTGTTGGGTTGGGGTTTACGTGCGTTTTTATTTGTGCCGTTAATCGGACTCGCAATTACAATCCCCGCCAAGTGGCGTTGGGAAGCTCTCGGCGCATCCATTGGCCTAGCGATCTGGCATGCTTGGATCGTGAGCGCAGGTCACATCCTTATCCTCCGATGGATGAGAGCTCTGACTCCTATTTCGCCGGAATTACAGGCGATTCTGAGCGAATGTTTCAGCAAAACATCTGTAACGCCTCGAACGGTTGGCATTTTACGCACTCCATTACTAGGTGCGTTTGCAGCTCCCATTACGCAGAGCCTCGTATTCACTGAAGGCCTGATCAAACACTGCACCCCCGATGAAATCCGGGCCATTTGTTACCACGAATTATCCCATCTCACTGAAAGTCGGCAGTTGAAAACCCAACGCGTCCTGAGCTCTTTCGTTTTCTTTCCGTTCCTTTTTACAAAGCCAATGCTCGATGCTTGGGGCTTGTGGGGTTTAGTGATTGTTGGGATCACAAGTGTTTTTTGGCAAAAAGCAGGTGTCCGTTTGTTGCGTCGATTGGAAGTTCAGGCGGATCAAGTCGCCGTTCGTCATGAGGTCGATCCAGGCCTTTACGCAAACTCGCTGCTTAAACTTCATATTCTGAATCAAATTCCAGCCGTCATGCCCAGAAACTTGGTTCATCCCCATCTCTATGACCGGATGCTCGCCGCCGGAGTCACGCCAGATTTTCCTCGACCTCAGCCTCCAAAAAAACTGAATTGGACCACCCTTGCGCTCTACGCGGGATTAATCCTCAGCATTTATCTATTCTACCAGAACTTCCGGCGTTGGTGACACGCAACACGAGAACAAGAGACACTGTTCTGTTTTGACGTTGCCCAACATAAATCTCGCCATTAGTGTCAACCATGTCCCCAACGCCTGAGTCATGAATACCGCTCTAAATCGCCGCAGTTTTTTGCGAACTTCTAGCCTCGCTGCAGCCGGTGCCGTTCCTGCTTGGTTTCTTGATTATCGGGAATCGATGGCCGCAAATCGGATATCGTTGTCACCCAATGATCGTCCAGCGTTGGCTTTGATCGGCTGTGGCGGACAGGGACGCGGTGTCGCGAATAGGGCTTCCAAATCGGCGGAGATTGTGGCGGTCTGTGATCTCGATGAGCGTCGCCTGGGCGAAGCATTAAAGTCTTTTCCAAAAGCACAACGGTTTTCTGATTTCAGGAAACTCCTCCAGCGCAACGATATCCACGGGATCATCAATGGCACTCCGGATCACTGGCATACGCTGATCAACATCGCAGCCTTAAAGGCTGGAAAGGACGTTTACAGCGAGAAGCCACTCACACTCACACTCGACGAAGGTAAACGCTTGGTTCGAGTAGCCGAGGAGACGAAGGGGGTTCTCCAAACAGGTAGCCAACAACGAAGCGATGAACGATTCCATCTGGCTTGCGAACTGGTCCGCAACGGACGCCTTGGCAAGCTAACGGACGTCCTCGTTAACCTTCCCTCCGGACCGAGAGGCGGTCCATTTGCAAAAGCACCCGTGCCCCCGGAACTGAATTGGGATGTCTGGCAGGGCCAAGTGGCCCTTACGGATTACGTCCCCGAGAGATGCCATGGGAGCTTCAGATATTGGTGGGACTATTCGGGGGGAACGATGACCGATTGGGGGGCTCACCACAACGATATAGCTCTGTGGGGAATCGGGCAGGAACGAAGTGGGCCCGTGTCGGTCGAGGCCAAGCCACGCATCGACATGATACCGGGCGGCTACACCGCTTATAGCGAGTATGAAGTCCATTACGTTTTTGCGAACGGCGTAAAACAGACGACTCAATCCGTCGTCGAAAACGGTCCGGACGGTCGTGACTTGAAGAAACCTGAGCAAGGTCACTTCCCTCACGGTGTAAAATTCACAGGGACTTTAGGCTGGATTTTTGTCACAAGAGGACGGATCGAAGCAAGCGATCCGGAGTTGTTGACCATGCCCATCCTCACCCGATCGCAACGGCTTTATGTGAGCCGAAATCATATGGAGAACTTCATTGAGTGCATGCGTACACGGAAGGCACCGATTTGCGATGCAGAAATCGGCCATCGATCCGTGAGCGTGTGTCATCTTGGGGTAATCGCGCTTCGCCTGAAACGTAAGCTAAGGTGGGATCCCGTCGCTGAACAATTCCTAGACGACCCTGAAGCCAATGCCATGCTCAGCCGTAAGATGCGGAAGCCTTATGATTATAGTCTCGTGATTTAACCCCAACCCCTTATCCCTATGGTTGACCCAACAGTTCTTTCCCGGCGCACGATGTTAAAATCGGGAGCCACGCTCACGGCTCTGACCGCGTTGCAACTTCCTCTCTCAGTTTTTGGAAGAAAACTCGCTCGAGATCAAGGGACACTCCTTCCGTTTCTCGATGTCCAACCCGGCAGCAAGATGTTGAAGTGGGAAAACATGACCCAGTGGGTAACCCCAAAGGATCAGGTTTTTTCTGTGAGCCATTATGGCCAACCAAAAGTTGATGAGGTCACTTGGAAACTTCAAGTTGATGGTTTAGTTAAAAAACCAATCGACCTAACCATCGAACAGATCAAGGCCCGGCGGAAGAAAGATGTATTTGCCACCTTGGAATGTTCAGGCAACGGAGCCAACCCAGGATTCATGGGGGCGATTGGCAACATCCGATGGACCGGGACACCTCTGCGCGCTCTCCTCAAGGAGGTGGGAGTAAAACCGCGAGGGACTGAGGTTGTATTCTTTGGAGCGGACGAAAAAGTCGAAAAGATTCGGGAAAAAGATTATCTCCAGAATTTCGCCCGCAGCCTTTCACTAGGTGATGCGCTCTCTGACGATGTCCTGCTAGCTTACGAGATGAATGGCGAACCGCTGGGGCCGGAACATGGGGCACCCCTTCGCTTGGTGGTTCCCGGATGGTTTGGCATTGCTTGGGTCAAATGGTTGACACGGATCGAGCTCACCGATCGCCGGTTCATGAGCAAATACATGGGACGGGAATACGTCACCATCCGAGGCGAGGAACGCGATGGTAAAACTATTTGGCGAGAGACCAGCGTCGGGCCCAAGGATGTTAAATCAATCGTTGCCCGGGCTCTCAAAATGAACGACGGCACCATTCGATTTTTTGGCGCAGCTTGGACCGACGGAACTCCGCTTTTGAAGGTGGAGATTCAAGTTCGTTCCACTGACAAGGAGACTTCGAGTGACCATTGGCTAAACACCGAACTGGATCGCACTCAACAAAGTAAGTTTTCTTGGACTTTTTTCAGTTTCGTTTGGAAAAACCCAACCCCGGGTGATTGGTATATTGTTTCAAGAGCCACAGATTCGGAGGGCCGCGTCCAACCCTCAATCGACGATGAAGCGATCAAACTGAAACGAACCTATTGGGAAGCAAATCAGCAATGGCCACGCAAACTGAAAGTATGATCGGACGGGGTGAACCATTCGACCCAAACGCCACCCTTCTGCAAGATCGGAACCTGAGCACCGCTTGGTTGCGATCAGCGCAGGCCAATTCGTCGAAGACAGCCGTGTTCTGGGGCGAGACCGAACTATCCTACAGTCAGTTACTGGGACAATCCTGTTGGGTTGCCAACCATCTCGAGACTAAGTTAGATAGCAAACGCGGGGATCGCGTAGCTCTATGGCTGAAGAATTGCCCCCAATTCATCAGTGTGCTCCAAGGCACCCTGCTTTCTGGGGGCGTCGTTGTTCCGATCAACAACTTCCTTAAACCAGACGAGGTTGCTCATATTCTCCAAGATGCGGGAGCAAACGTGTTAATCACGGACAGTTCGACGGAGGAAAGTGTCACTCGACTGAAATCTGTTTTTCCGAATCTCCAAATCTTGCTTGTGGAATCGATTCCTGCTGAATCGGTTCTACAGGACATCGCTTGGAGTGGCATCGAAGCTCAACGTCATGATTTAGCCGTATTGATCTACACTTCGGGAACCACGGGGCGACCTAAGGGAGCGATGCTCACCCACGACAACTTGCTCTCGAACGTGGAAAGCTGCCGTATCATGCTCCAGGCCGTCAGTTTTGACCGGATTGCTGTCCTCCTTCCAATGTTCCACAGTTTTATGTTCACTGTGGGTTTACTGCTCCCGTTGCTCATCGGCGGCTCGGTCGTCCTGATCAAATCAGTCCACCCACCGAAAGCGATCTTCGGAGAGATCTTCGACCGTCAAGCCACGCTGCTCCCGGCGATCCCTCCATTATTCCGCGCGCTTGCAGGTGCATCTGTGCCGGAGAATTGTCCCCTTCGCCTTTGCGTCAGTGGAGCGGCTCCCCTGCCCCTAGAAATCCTGAAAGAGTTTAATGCAAAATTCTCCTTCCCGCTCTTGGAAGGTTACGGTTTGAGCGAAGCAAGCCCGGTCGTGTCGATCAATCCCATCCCCGGCCCATGGAAAGCTGGTTCCATCGGAACCCCCATTCCCGGGGTTGAAATGTCGGTGCAAGATGACGCTGGCAACATGCTCCCGCACGGAGAGGTTGGCGAAATTTGTGTTCGCGGTACCAATGTGATGTCGGGATATTGGAACCAACCTGATGAATCCGCGAAAGTCCTGAAAAACGGATGGTTGCTCACCGGCGATATTGGATACGGTGATTCCGAGGGCTATTATTTCATCACCGACCGGAAAAAAGACATGTTGCTTGTTAACGGCATCAACGTCTATCCCCGCGAGATTGAGGAAATCCTTTACCAATACCCCGGCATCAAAGAAGCCTCGGTCGTTGGGCAACCCGACTCCAGAAAGGGTGAGCAACCAATCGCGTTTGTTTCAGCGATCGAAGGTGCAACCCTCAACGAGAAATCGATCATCGATTTCTTACGCGAGCGTCTCGCCAACTACAAAATCCCTCGTCACGTCCACATCCTTGCCCAGTTACCCCGGAACGCGACAGGCAAAATCCTTAAGACACAGCTGCGGGAGATGTTAAAGTTAGCAACGAAGGAAAACGACCAAGTATGACCCATTTGGGAGAGATTGGTGCGCTTGACAGGACTTGAACCTGCACGGCGTTAGCCACTACCACCTCAAAGTAGCGTGTCTGCCAATTCCACCACAAGCGCGCACTGGACGGTGAGTGTGCCTTTCTCACCCACGAGCTGCAAGCGATTTTTGAAACGCAATTTCTCTTGCGTTGAATTCTAGACGCTCCATCCAAATTAAATTGTCAATCGCATCGAAAGTCGTGAGTTTGTTGGGATGTCGAAGTCAGCATTAGGGAAGGGATTGGGGAACTTGATGGAAGGAGACCGCGTGGCGGGGTCTCCTATGCCGTCAACAACCGCAAAACCATTCAGCCCACAAATTAGGAATCTTATCCAGCCGCAGGGCTCTGAGAGCCGGAAGTCCCAAAGTTTACCGAGAATTCCAGTTTGGTATTGGTTTGGTTTGGATCTGATCCTGTGCATCGGTGCTTTTGGAGTAGTGCGCGTGCATCCAACGTTCCTAGGGTTCAGCCTCGCGGCAGTGGCGGTCATCACTGGTTTAGTTTTTGCATTGTTTGGAACCCTTACCTCGCCTGAGGATCAGCGGTGATGATGGAGCTCGATCAAATCCGATTGACGGGAATGGAGGCGATTGATTTTCGCATTGTGAGGGGTTCATGAAGGACTCTCCTCCAACTCATGCCAAAGCAATCAACATGTTGGCTTTGGCGACAATCTTTTGGGGGTTAAGCTTCCCGGTGATGAAAGCCCTCGGTCAACTCCAGCACCAACTCTTGCCGGAAAGTAGTTCATGGTTTGGAACCGCGTTTGTGAACACACTACGCTTCGGTTTGGCTTTCATCCTGATGACATTTTTCACCTTGGGAAGCCTCAAATCCATCACCCGTTCAGAAGTCTGGCAAGGATTCGGTTTGGGGTTTTTAGGAGGGGTAGGCTGTATTTTTCAAATGGACGCGCTGAATTATACTTCCGCCTCGACCTCAGCGTTTTTGACTCAGGCCTATTGCATTGTGTTGCCGTTAATTCTAGCGATCCGCACTCGAAGTTGGCCGCCAGCTAAATTGTTATTCGCTTCTGTTCTAGTGATCACTGGCATCGCAATTTTAAGCGAAGTGAGTTGGGGAGCATTCAGCCTAGGTCGAGGAGAAACCGAAACTTTGATCGGCTCAATGATTTTTGCTGGGCAAATACTCTGGCTCGAACGCCCAATTTTTCGCACTAATAATGTGAATCATTTTTCCCTCGTCATGTTCGGAACCATCGCAGTGATTGGAGCAATGTTTCTCTTTTTTTCCATGCGTAGTCTCGCAGAGCCATTGACCATGTTACGCTCAGGTTCGGTGTATCTACTCGTTGGCCAACTGGTCGTTTTTTGCACACTGATCGCCTACGTTATGATGAATTATTGGCAACCTAAAATCTCCTCCGTCGAAGCGGGTCTGATTTATTGCATTGAACCCGTGTTCGCGAGTCTCTTTGCTTTGTTTTTGCCGGCCCTATTTTCAAAATGGTTTGGAGTCAATTATCCTAATGAATCGATCACCCAGAACTTACTTTGGGGTGGTGGCCTCATCCTCGCAGCGAATGTGCTCCTCCAACTGAATTTCGGAAAATCTAGCAATAAACGCTCACAATCAGCCTGCTAACTCGTGCGAATCTGCTTTGAATTTCGGGATCAATTGAGGAATGGTGTAGTCTAACTGAGATGATTTCGCGAAGGATTGCGGTGGTAGGTGGAGGAGCAGCAGGGTTTTTTGGTGCGATCGCATCTGCTCAGGTTGATCCCAATCTTGAGATCCTCATCTTGGAACGGGGACCACACTTTCTGCAAAAGGTCCGAATCTCCGGAGGCGGACGTTGCAATGTCACCCATGCCTGTTTTGATCCTCGCGAACTCTCCCGACGTTATCCACGCGGTGAAAAAGAATTAATCTCCCTCGTTAAAAGGTTCCAAGTCCAAGACACCATCGAGTGGTTCGCAAACCACGGCGTCCTATTGAAAACTGAGGATGATGGCCGCATGTTCCCCACAACAGACCGTTCGGAGACGATCATCGACTGTTTAAGGAACGCAGCACAGGCTGCAGGAATCGAGATGCGCGTCAATTGTGCCGTTGAGCAAATCGAACGACGAGGTGAAAGATTCCTCCTCCGCACCAGCCGTAATGAGACACTCGAGGCGGACTTGTTGCTTTTGGCAACCGGTGGTTGCCGAACTCCAGCACTCGCATCGCTTGCGATCAACCTTGGCCACACCATTTCAAATCCAGTTCCTTCTTTGTTCACTCTCCATGTCGAAACTCCTTGGGTCCGCGAACTCGCTGGTGTGACTGTTGAAAAAGTCGAGGTTTCGGTTCCCGGCACGGATCTACACGAAACCGGCCCTGTTTTGCTTACACACTGGGGTCTGAGTGGCCCCGTAATCCTTCGAGCCTCGGCTTGGGGAGCACGAGTTCTACACGACCTGAATTATAACTTTCCGCTCCGCATTAATTGGCTTCCTGATTTAACAGAGGATAATCTTCGGATCCTCTTACAGGAGAGAATAAAACTTCAATCCGCCAAACGTGTCGTGAATTCGCCGATTCCACCCATACCCACGCGCCTTTGGGAGGCTCTGGTCAAAACATCGGGGATATTGCCCGAACGGCGGTGGTCTGAAATAGGTCGGGCAGGTTTGCATACCCTGATCGAAACCCTTTCTCGCACCACGTTCCTGATCACAGGCAAGAGTTTGAACAAAGATGAATTTGTAACCTGTGGAGGAGTTAAGTTGACTGAGGTTGATTTGAAAACGATGGAGAGCAAAGTATGTCCCGGCCTCTATTTCGCTGGGGAATTATTGGATATCGATGGGATCACCGGAGGATTCAATTTCCAAGCAGCTTGGACTACCGGATGGGTGGCAGGACAGGCGATGGGTCGGCGATAATGCATTGGTTTTCGCTATGGAACCCACATTTTCGGAGCACCAAACAATCGAATTCTGCTGTTGCAGCGCGATGCCTCGTGTTTAATTGAATCATGTTTCGTCCTTGCATCGATCTACATCAGGGCCGGGTCAAACAAATCGTCGGCGGTACGCTGACGGACGATCCAGCCGGTCTGACGACTAATTTTATCTCGGAAAAACCGGGGTCATGGTTTGCGGATTTATACCGCAAGGATGATCTGCAAGGTGGCCATGTCATCATGCTAGGGTCGAATAACGAAGCCGCAGCACAGGAAACCTTAGCCGCTTGGCCCGGAGGGCTGCAGATCGGAGGTAATATCCAGCCAGACAATGCCAAAACTTGGATTGCAGCAGGTGCTTCTCATGTGATCGTCACCTCTTGGATATTTCAGGAAGGGAAACTCGATTGGTCTCGGCTGGATCGACTGGTGGACGTGATGGGATCGCCTCGTCAATTGGTGTTAGACCTCAGTTGTCGCAAGCGAGACGGGGAGTATTTTGTGGTCACCAACCGTTGGAAAACGTTTACCGACCTCACACTTTCTCAAGAAACATTGGATAAGCTCAGTGCCTATTGCGATGAGTTTCTGATTCATGCCGTGGATGTTGAAGGTCTTTGCCAAGGCATCGATCTGGAACTGGTAGAAAAGCTTTCCCAATGGACCCCTATCACGACGACCTATGCAGGTGGGGCAAAATCTCTGGATGACCTCGCCACTGTCTCCCGACTTGGTCAGGGCCGCATCGGACTGACGATTGGTTCGGCTCTCGACATTTTTGGGGGCCAAGGCATCAAGTATGCGGATGCAGTCGCGTTCAACCGAAACCTTTACACCCAACACCTGAATGACCATTGAAGAAATTCTCTCAAATGAAGAGTTGCGACGCCACGAGTTCCCCGTTGTCTCAAAAAAAATCTATCTAGCACACGCTGGAGTCTGTCCCCTGCCCCGAAGAATCGCCGAGGCCATCAAAAGCTACTCGGACGCTTGCATGTTGGATGATCAGGAAACAGTGATTCCATCCCGACTTTTCCAAGACACACGGGCGAGTGCCGCACAGTTGCTTGATGCAAAACCCGAGGAAATCGCGCTGATTGGCCCCACCTCCATCGCGTTAAGCTTTATCGCGGGTGGAGTCAAAATCAGGCGCGGCGAGAATATCGTCGTCTATTTTGATGACTATCCGTCCAACGTCTATCCGTGGATGACCTTGGCTGATCGAGGGGTTGAAGTCAGGTTCCTCAATATTCGTGAACTTGGCAGAATACGCCCAATCGACGTGATCGGTCAGATTGACGAAAGCACGCAACTTGTGGCCCTAGCCTCGAGTCATTTTCTTTCCGGCCACCGCATTGACATCGAGGCGATCGGCAAAGCGTTAAGGGATCGCGGGATCTTGTTCTGCGTGGATGCCATTCAAACCCTTGGAGCTTTTCCCACGTCCGTGAAACAGGTTGATTACCTTGCTGCCGACGCTCACAAATGGCTCCTCGGCCCCTGTGCCGGAGGAGTGATGTATGTGCGAAAAGAATCCCAAGACCGTCTCAGACCGACCACTCAAGGCTGGCATAACCTCCGGTGTCCAAACTACAGCGCACAGGAAGATCTCGTCTATCGCGAGGATGCCCGACGATATGAGGCAGGCACTGCCAACCTCCTTTCGATTGTTGGCCTCAAGGCGAGCCTAGATCTAATCCTCGAACTCGGAATCGAAACCATTGGCAAAGAACTGTGGCGCAAACGATCTTGGATGGTACCTGCGTTGCAAGAAAAGGGTTACTTGGTTCTCAATGCCGATGGAGCACTCAACAATTCGGGAGGATCCATCACCTTTAGCAAACCAGAAACCGACATGCGCTCGCTCCACTCACGACTGGAAGCCGCTAACATCGTGTCCTCTCTCAGAACCGACCGAGCCGGAAATAATTATATCCGCTTTTCCCCTCATTTTTATAATACGGATCAAGAGCTTCATCAGACTTTAGAACAATTATAAACGGCCCCTGAAATCGAACTCCGTGTCAGGGTCCTGCGTGATTGACCAAGGACGATGGATGGGATAGGCTTGGATTAGGTTCATGAAATACATCATTGCGTTGCTCCTCCTACTGGCGCCACTTGTTGCCCTCCGGGCGGCTCAACCGACGCTAGTTAATGGAATCGCCGTCATCGTTAATGACAACATTATCACCTATAAGGATGTTCAGAACAGCATCCGAGAGGATTTAGATGCTCTGGAGCGGCGGTATGCTTCCCAGCCGACCGTGTTGGACCAAAAGACGAAGGAGTTACAAGCAGCCCGGATCGAAGAACTCGTCGAATACCAACTGGTTCTGCATGAGTTCAAGACCGCAGGTTATAACCTTCCTGAAAGTTTCATCGAGAACCGCATCAGCGCGGATCAAAAAAAATACGACAATCGGTTGGTCCTAATCAAAACTCTCCAGTCACAAGGCATCACCTACGAAAGCTATCGTCAAAAAATTCGGGAACGAACCATTTTGGAACTCATGTTCCAACAGAAGGTGCCTTCGGATCCAGTCATCTCGCCCACAAGAATTGGAAACTACTACAGCGAGAACGCGGAACAATTTCGCCTTCCTGATCAGGTAAAACTCCGGATGATTGTTTTGACCAGCCCGGCCAACGAAAAGGTTGCGACGATTAAAATGGCTAAAGAAATCCGGACCCAGATTGAGGGAGGTGCTGATTTTGCAGAAATGGCCCGCGTTTACTCCACTGGATCGCAAGCCAGCCAAGGCGGAGATTGGGGCTGGGTAGATCGAAAAACTCTCCGCGAGGATCTTGCTAACATCGCCTTCACCTTGAAAGCCGGTGCACAAAGTGATCCCATCGAAACGGCACAAGGAGTCTACCTGATGAAGGTGGACGAAGTGCGATCCGCTCATGTTCGTCCGCTCGCTGAGGTTCGAGAAGCCATCGAACAAACATTGAAAACGAGCGAAACCAAACGCCTCCGCAAACAGTGGATTGATCGGCTTAAAAGCAAAGCCTTCGTCCGTTACTTCTAACGGAGGATTTGGCACCCCGAAGGAATCCATGAAACCGTGGATCGGAATCTCGCTGGGCGATCCTACAGGCATCGGGCCAGAGGTGACACTCAAGAGCCTCGCGGCGATACCTGACGATGGCACCCGTTTCCTGATTGTGGGAGATCATGGGGTTCTTGACCGTGTGCAGTCCGGTTGTTCGTTAAACCTTCACCTCTCCCCTTTTCGATCCTACGACACCAGCGAACGGATCAGCGTTTTCAATCCATCACTCAACCCATTGCCCCCGGACTTGGACTTGGGTGACCCGATGGCAGCCGAAGCTGCACTCGCCTCGTTGCGAGATGTTGGAGAACGCTGCCACCGTGGTGAATTAAACGGCATGGTCACCGCCCCCCTTCACAAGGAAGGGATCATCAACCTCGGACACACGTCGTTCGTCGGTCAAACAGAATACTTATCTGACCTCGCCGGTTGCAATGAGACGGCCATGATGTTGCTCGGTGAAGATGATCGCAACCGTTGGTTGCGCGTTGTCTTAGCCACGACCCACCTCCCAATCAAAGCAGTGGCTAATTGTTTAACTCGAGAAAAAGTTGAACTTGCTATCGCCTGTGCCTCAAAAGCCTGCCTCGACCTCGGACTGAATCGTGCGCGGATTGCTGTTTGCGGTTTGAATCCCCACGCTGGTGAAGGTGGAAAAATGGGAACCGAAGAAATCACCACCATCCAACCTGCCGTTGAATCGATGAGGCAACGCGGTTTCGATGTCTGGGGACCCATGGCAGCCGATGCCCTTTTTCATTATGTTTATCGCGGTGATTACGATGTCGTTGTCGCGATGTATCATGACCAAGGTTTGGCCCCTCTGAAAATGGTGGCCTTTGAACGGGGAATCAACTGGACGCTTGGGCTCAGCTTCGTCAGAACCTCCCCTGACCACGGCACTGCTCACGATATCGCTGGACGGGGAATTGCCAATCCACTGAGCATGATGGCCGCCATTGATCTAGCCAAAAAACTGATCATTAAGAATTCCAGTAAGAAATCACTTTCCTGAACCTAATCCTAAGTTCAGCACGGTTTCTCAGATATAATACATTTTCTCTCGTGCGACAGAATCGTCCGCCAATTGTTGGAAGTTGATTTTATCAGCGGTCGTATCCAATGTTTTTTGCAATAGCCCCCACGCGTTTTTAAGCTCCGGCGGGCAACTCGGGTCGGTCAACGCAGGGCTATCAAATATTTCGCCGTGAACTGCGCGGATAACATCCCCCAACGTGACCTCCGATGGAGCTCGAGCCAAGAGATATCCTCCGGCTTTCCCTCGCTGACTTTTCACGATCTGTTTTGATTTGAGCTCAATGAGGATTTGAACCAAGTAATTGACTGCAAGTCCTTGCCCTGCAGCAAGATCCTCCGCACGCACGGACTCTCCAGATGGGAATGCCCTCACCAGTCCAAGAACCGCACGTGCTGCGTAATCACTCTTAACCGACAGTTTCATGCGCAGGTAACTTAGTTTTGAATCCCCAATCAATCAATCAAAAGCACCCCGCAGAAAACCCAGACTATTCGGAGAATAAAAAAGCGGGCTAAGCAGAACACACGGAAAACCAATCTGCAGCCCGCTCTCCTTCTACATAGAAGGAAAATTAAAAATGACAAAATTGTTCCTCCGACGAATCCGGTGCCAGAAAAGTATTAAAGCCACTGAGTCTAGGCATTACAGCGTCGTTGGGTAAGAAATTGATGCCAAAATGAGCCAAAGACGGCAAGCACAATTCGACAATTTTCGGACCGTGTTTTGATTGCACCTAATCTAGAATCCGCAGGGTGTAACCTTTAAGAATCTCCCCACGTCTGCCCCCATGTCGAAAGACTTAAACCGTTAAATAGATATTATGAAAAAAACATTGATCCTGAGCCTGTTGAGCGCAGTCGCCCTCACGGGAAGCCTCTACGCCAAAGATGCGAAGCCAGCACCGAAAGACGCTCCAAAACGTGAGCTAACAGCTGAACAGAAAAAGCTCCGCGAAGAAATTGTCAAAAAATATGACACCAACAAGGATGGAAAGCTCGATAAGGACGAACGCGCTGCCATCTCTGAAGAAGATAAGACCCGCATGCAAAAAGCTGGTCTCCGAGGTAATCGCGGCCCAAAAAAAGCTGAGTAATACCTTTTAGATTCTCGAGCTCGGAACCAAGGTTCTCTCAAAACGAAGAACCGTTCCAGCGAATCACCCCGTCCTCCGCTCCAGTTTCAGATTGGATCAATAGGACGGGGTGTTTTTTTTGATTCGACCACCGATCATTCTCGTAGGTGGATTGGCCTCGAGTTTTGATTGTCTTTGAGGCGTTTTATCAACTCGGGAGCCAATCCGTGGGGTTGTGCGGCGAGGACCGCCCAGAATGACTCAGCTGTCCTAGCCCGGACGCTGGCATCACCGACATAATTGTAGGGGAATTGGGTATAGGCAGGGTCAAACTTCAAGGACCGTTGAGCCACAAAACGCACAGCGGAATAAGAATCGTCGAGGGTTAGCCCAAGAAGTGCGGCGAAGGGAAAATTCGTTGAGGCATGGCGTGCCGGAGCCCAACCCATGTGCCATGCGGCAATGGCTCGTTCTCCGGCGTCACCCTGCATGAGCCACAATGCTCCTGCTGGGACGGTTTTTTGGTCCTCAGTCAGAGCGATCGGCTTTTGAGTGGACCACTTTGCTAACTCCGTAGCTGCCCATCCAAGACTTCGATCTAAGTGGCACAGATTGCAAGCATTGGGTCGCCCTGCCCCGGTATCTTTGGAGACTGAAGGTGAAGAAACCTGATGGGATCGCATCGCCTTAAGAAGTCCATAGGTCGTATGCGGCATATGGCAATTATAGCAAAGGCTTCCCGAGGATTGAACCTCATGGCGGGTGTGGGAAGTGATCTGGGTGCGGAATTTTTCATGACACTGGAGGCAGGCATCGTTGGTTTCCATTCTTGCGGCCAATTGATCCACTGGCTTGCTTTCGTGCATCGAATGACAACTCAGGCACGACATTTTCCCGCGTTCAAAACACGGTGATTCCAACAACCCATTGTACTCGCGCCCAGAGACGCGCACCATGCCATCAGGCCAAAAAAAATCGCTCAATATTTCCGCGTGTTTTTCTAATACTGGTTTGAGCCACGGTTGCTTTCCTAACTGAGTAGGACGGATGGTTGGGGTGAATTTTTCCAAGTCGTCTCCGGGCCGGAAATGAAATCCGTTTTCATTCCAATCTTCATTGGCCTCAAACCATTTCATCCCATGGCAATTTCCACAGATTTGGGAAGACCGAAGCGGGTCAATATTGGCAGGATGAATCATACTCCCCAAGCCGACGGGGTTTGGACTTCCGGTCTTGTTTTTTTTTCGGGGATTCCCTTTCTTGGCCTCTTCTCGCCGCTCCTTTACGTGCGTATCGCCCGGTCCATGGCAAGCCTCGCACGCGATGCCAAGTTCTGCAGAGCGAGTTCGGAACAACTGCTCCTCGCGATCCTTACGAGGCTGACCTGCTGTGGTATGACACCGGATACAAGTTTCATTCCACACTTCGACGGGAGGAGGTAATTGAGAATCTCGAAGGAAAGTATCGGCTCGTGGCACCCATTGCTTTTCTTCATTAAGCCAAGTAAATGGAAAACCAAGCATCATATTTCCATACCCACCCTCCAACCAAAATACTTGCATATGATGTGAACCTGTCACCATCCGAACGGGCACTACAGTCTCTTCTCCGACCACCGGACCTGTGGAAGTCGCCGGAGAATCGGAAACATGCGCCAAAAACTCGCCGGATCGTTTTTCTAGACGGAAACGGTCATCATTGAACTGAAGATTAACTTGGTCAAAATCCGCTTGAACTGCTCCTTCCACCGCATACTGCGTCATGGTTCGATGGTAACTGCGATGCCAACTTTTATACTCCTCCGCATGGCATTCACGACACTCATTAGAAGTGACAAAACCACCTGGACGACCTTCACTCGGAACATTCGCCGCCTTCAAAGTTTCTTTCTTGTTGGAATCCTTTCGGCTGAACCAGTAGGCACCAATGACTATCACTCCTAGGAGAGCCCAAGGAATCCAGTAAGGTCGAAGTTTAGTGGAGGAGAACCTCATGACAGCAGATCATTGCGACAGATTAGTTCTGTAATCTAACCCTTGTCGGAACTATCGAAATAATAACGTGGCACTTCAGGTAAAAGCGAATCGAATCCGCCGAGCAAAAAACCTACAACTTGTTCCCTTGCGGACAAATGCTGCCTGAATATATTTCCACGAGATGTCGCCACGCATTATTATCAAATCAATCCCCAGCAGAATTCCGGTTTTAACCTGCCTCCTTGTAGGTCAGGCGATTTATGCGGACGAACTCGGCACTTCCCCAAAAGTCACCCTGCCAAAAATCGTTTCCGCCACTGATGAGGGTCGGAACATGATGAAGGGCATCAAAATCCCATCCGGCTATGTCATCGAGCAGTTCGCTGCCGAACCCGACCTTGCCAATCCCGTTTCCTTTACATTCGACGAAAAAGGGCGGAGCTATGTGGTGGAAACGTTTCGTCTGCACCAAGGGGTCACGGATATTCGTGGGCACATGGAATGGCTGAGCGAAGATCTCGCCGCTCGTACCCCCGACGATCGTCTCGCGATGACGAAACACCATGAAGGAGCCAAGATCGCCGACTACGCAAAATGGTCGGACCGAGTCAGGCTTCTCGAGGATCGTAACGGAGACGGGAAGGTGGATTTCTCCAGCGTGTTTGCCGACGGATTTAACCATCCCCTCGATGGGATTGCTGCGGGCGTTCTCGCACGGCGTGGTCAAGTCTGGTTCGCAAACCTCCCCAACCTTTGGTGGTTCAAAGACACGGACGGCGACGGCAAAGCCGATCAAACTCGATCGTTGAGCTACGGTTATGGAGTGAGGATGGGCTTCCTCGGCCATGACATGCACGGGTTGACCTTTGGACCGGAGGGTAAAATTTATTTCAGCGTCGGGGATCGTGGAGCAAATGTCGTGCAGAATGGCAGAAACATCGGCCACCCGGACTGCGGTTCAGTCTTCCGGTGCAATCCTGACGGTTCTGATCTCGAAGAGGTCGCTTATGGTTTAAGAAATCCCCAAGGATTAACTTTTGACCAATATGGCAACTTGTTCACGGGGGATAACAATTCCGATGGCGGCGACAAGGCACGATGGGTCTATATCGTCGAAGGCGGGGATTCCGGATGGCGCGTGGGATGGCAGTTTATCGAATATCCCAACGCTCGAGGGCCTTGGAATTCAGAGAAAATGTGGCATCCTCAATGGGCTGGACAACCAGCACACCTGCTTCCAGCAATCACCAATCTCGCCAACGGACCTTCCGGCATCACGTTCAATCCGGGGACTGGTTTGTCGGGTAAATTCGATAATCATTTCTTCCTCACAGATTTTCGAGGTTCACGGTCTAGTGGTATTTATTCGTTTACCCTCAAACCCAACGGCGCAACCTTCACGGTGGAAGCACCGGAACAATTCATTTGGAACTGCCTTCCCACAGACGTTGGTTTCGGTTCTGAAAGTGGGATTTATTTTTCCGATTGGGTCGAAGGCTGGGGCATGAACGGCAAAGGACGGATTTACCGCGTCTTTGATCCAAATCTCAGCACCGCTCAGATCGCGATCGAGACCAAAAAGATCAGGGCCGAAGGGATGGAGAAACGCTCGCTAAATGAACTCGGAAAACTTTTGGCGCATTCGGATCAACGGGTCCGTCAAGAGGCCCAATTCGAACTCGCTAGCCGAAAAGAGAAGTCACTCAAGGTTTTTGCAGCAGCCACGGATAAAAAGAATTCTCGCCTCAACCGTATCCATGCCATTTGGGGACTTGGACAATTAGCTGGGGCCCGCATCGCTGGGGCAATGGATCCCGTGTTGCCAATGATCGCGGATTCCGATCCGGAAATCCGCGCCCAAGCGGCACGGATCCTTGGCGATCATCGCGTCAATGCTGCCTTACCTCCCTTGATCTCTGCACTGTCAGATGAAAATTCGCGCGTCCGCTTTTTTGCAGCTCAAAGCTTAGGAAAGCTGGGCCACCGCGAGGCGATTCAACCATTGCTTGGATTACTTCGCTCCAACTCTGATCAGGATACCTACCTCCGGCATGCGGCAGTCATGGGTTTGTTCGGATCAGCACAGATCAGCGACCTTTTGCTGGCTGCCGAAGATGAATCACCAAGTGTCCGACTAGGAGTATTACTCACTTTGCGCAGACTCGGCAGATCCGAGGTAGGGATTTTTCTGAATGATGCCGATCCCCGACTTGTCCTAGAGGCCGCTCGAGCAATCAACGACGAACCGATTAGCGGTGCGATCCCGGAACTCGCCGCGATGGCAACCCATGCGCGTAAGGATCATCCACCCGAACTGCTCCGAAGAATTGTAAACGCCAATTTTCGCTACGGTCGCGTTGATACAGTGCAGGCACTGGCACATCTAGCTGGAAATGCTGATATCCCCGATGCAATCCGTTCTGAAGCCATCATGGATATACGGGATTGGGCAACCCCATCAGGCATCGATCGGGTGAGTGGCCTCTGGCGACCCACAGCCGTTGCGCGGAAAGAATCGGACGCGATCGCAGCGATCAAGCCAAACCTCAATTCGTTACTCAACGATGCGCCGGACGCCGTTCGTCTTACATTGGTCGGAACTGTAGCCAAATTCAGATTGTCCGACGCGGGGCCCACCTTGGCCCAGATCGTCAAGGAAACCAAAGGATCTGCCGAGGTTCGCGCAGCAGCTTTAAGGGCACTCGGAACACTCAACGACCCGCAATTGAAGGATATTCTTACGATCGCCCAAAACGATACGAGTGAAGTCGTCCGCAAGGAGGTCATCAAATTAAGCGCCACCATCAATAAAGACGGTGGCGTTTCCCAACTGTTGAGCACTCTTGAGAAAGGATCTGTGGGGGAAAAACAAAGCGTGTTCACTTCGCTCGGCAATCTCCCAGGAAAAGACGCCGACGAAGCCATCGGGGCATGGCTTGATAAACTTACCGCTGGAAAACTTGAAAAAGAAGTAGAACTCGATCTCCTTGAAGCTGCTTCTAAGCGCAAATCTGACCTTGTTAAAGGACGACTAGCCGCTTTTCACTCTGCACAAACTGGCGAGGACGCGCTGAAGAACTATCGGTCGCTTTTATTTGGAGGGAATGCAGCGAAAGGGAGACAGGTGTTTTTTGAACGGCCTGAAGCCTCCTGTAACCGTTGCCACAAGGTGAGTGGTGAAGGGGGAGAAGTCGGCCCAGAACTTGCCGGAATCCTAAGTCGCCTAGACCGGATCGCTATCCTTGATTCGATTCTTAGGCCCAACGAGAAAATCACTGTAGGATTTGAGACCGTGATGATCGCGACCAAGGGAGGTCAAGTCTATGCTGGCCTTATCAAATCCGAGAACCAGAAGGAACTCATCCTTAACTCACCGGAAGATGGCCTTATCACCATCGCGATCGCTGATATCAAAGCCCGAGATCGTGGAGCGTCCGGGATGCCGGAAGGGTTTGGAACCATCCTCACCCAGCAAGACTTGCGCGATTTGGTCGAATTCTTGAGCACCGCAAAATAAGGTTTACAAATGCTCAATCCAACGACGTTGCTTTTTCATGCATCGCTTGACTAAGCAATTCAATCGCCACTGCGAATGGTGAATCTTAGCTCACTTAACCCCCAGCAGCGGGAAGCCGTCGAAACCATCGCTGGACCCGTCCTGATTCTCGCTGGGGCCGGTACTGGCAAAACTCGAGTCATCACTCATCGCATTGCGTGGATGATCCATCGAGGGGTTTTACCATCCCAAATCCTCGCCGTGACGTTTACGAACAAGGCATCTCGTGAGATGCAGGAGCGTGTCCGAAGCCTGCTTCCTAAAACCCGACGCGATGGAAACGCAGAAGAACCGGAACGCCCTACCATCAGCACTTTCCATTCTTTATGCGTTCGGATTTTACGCCAACACATCGAGCGACTCGGTTACAAACGCAATTTTGTGATCTACACCGAGAGCGAACAATTGGGTGCGATCAAAAAAGTCCTGAGCAACCTCTCAATCGGGAACGGCAAAAAAGCCGAACCACGAGATGTGTTGAGCCTCCTGAGTCGCTTCAAGAACGGTGGGGATAGCAGTAGCTATTCGGATCCCGATCTGGTTGCCCTTGTGCAACATCTGCGCCTCAAATATGAAAGTGCTTTAAGAGCATGTAATGCTGTCGATTTCGATGACCTCATCCTCCTCACCCTGAAGCTGTTTGAAGAGCACCCTGACGCGTTGGAATCTTGCCGACAACGATATCGTTATGTGATGGTGGACGAATATCAGGACACGAACGCTGCGCAGTTCAAGTTGGTCCACGCCTTGACCAAGATTCACCGGAATTTTTGCGTCGTGGGCGATGATGACCAGAGCATCTACGGATGGCGCGGAGCCGAAGTCAAAAACCTGCTCGATTTGGAAAAGCATTTTCCCGAGGTCAAAACCATCAAACTCGAACAAAACTACCGATCTACCAACACAATCCTTCTCGCCGCCAACGCTGTTATTAAGAAAAATCCCCGTCGGCGCCCTAAACAACTATGGTCAGATAAAGGACAAGGAAAAAAAATCGTCCTCCAGGGATTTGAGGATGATGAAGAGGAGGCGACCACTGTGGTGGAGGAGATCGAATACAATCGTTTAGCACGACGAATTCCGTGGAACGATCAAGCCATTCTCTTTCGCACAAACCTCCAAGCGCGCCCCATCGAAAATGCCCTCCGCAAAGCGGGGGTTCGCTATCGACTCGTTGGAGGTCAAAGCTTTTTCGATCGCCGGGAAATCAAGGATTTCTTGGCTTACCTCCGGGCACTACTGAATCCCCACGACGACATCAGCCTCTTAAGGATCGCTAACGTCCCAGCGCGGGGGTTGAGTGATCTAACCATGGAGCGATTACTCGCCGCCAGTCAGGAACGCCATTGTTCCGTATTTACCGCCATAAAAAACCCGCTCGTTCAATTCTCATTTCCAGATAAAACCCGGAACTCCATCGTAACGTTCCAAGGATTGATCGCGCATCACCACCAACTGCTTCACTTGGAAGAAGTGCTCAATCTCAATTCATGGGCAGACCAATTCTTACAATCGACAGGCTATTTTGAGGAATTACGCCGTTCCGAAAAAGATCCGGAAATTGGAGAGAATCGGGTGAGAAACTTGAAAGATCTCATCGCAGACCTCGAAAAACCTAACTTCTACGCCCCAACGCCCGCAGAGCGAGTGCAACGATATCTTGAAGAAGTAACCCTAGATGCAGAAAGGGCTGAGGATCCGAAAGAGACCGCTGACACGGTCACACTCATCACCATGCATAGCTGCAAGGGTTTGGAGTTTCCCCACGTCTTCGTCGTCGGAATCGAGGATGGACTCCTCCCCCACACCCGTTCAAAACAGGAAGGAACAATGGACGAAGAACGGCGGCTGTTCTACGTTGCCATCACGCGTGCAATGCAAAGTTTAATGCTGACCCATTGCCAATCTCGCAGAAAATACGGCCAATTGGTGCCCTGCCATCCTTCTCCATTTCTCAAAGAGTTGCCCACAGAATTGGTCGAGGACGGCGAATCGACAAGCAAAGCCCCCGTGGCCGTAAACACCGGCCGGAGTCTATTCGCTAACATCCGAGATTCGCTAGGGTGACTTGCGATCGCGACCACTCTGGTCACTCGCCATTTCCAATCTGAAGTGTTCGCCATTCGAAACCGCGAAACTCGCGCTGTGCTATGGGCAAATCTTTGCAGGGAACATCCCCTGCTTTTCGCGAGCCGTCATCGCTCAAAACGGTGAACAAATTCGGTGATTGGTTGGGGAATGCAAAAAGTGCTTCAGAATGAAAGCGATCCAATGTTATCGGAGTGACGAGCTCTACTTGGGGACTCTTCCCATCCCAACGGTAAATCCGTCGCTCCTGACCGCCTTTCCAAGGTCCCGCCAAGATGTAGATGCTCCCCGCACGCGACACTAAGTCGCGAATCGTTAATCCGCCAAGATCCAATAAAATAGGGGGTCCGAATGAGGCACGAGCATTGCCGCTCGTGATTTCCAAAGGATTCAAAAGTGGAATTAGAAGAGCCTTTCCATCGACTAGTGGATTCCGAAATCCCAACAGGAGGTTTCCCTGAGCGGTGGCGCAAAGGCCTTCAAAGTTTAGGCTTTGATCTTCTTTCGGAGCACGTTTCGTAGCGGATCGGAATCCAAATTGAGTGAGATGGGGATCTGCGACCAAATCTTTCAAAAGCTTTTCGTATGGCTTTCCAATCAATTCCATCAAAACGTTTGTCTCATTCGTTCGAAAAACGGTGGCGAATAACCGGTTTCGATCGGGTCGCGCTTTTCCTGACTGGCTTTTTCCGTGCGAAGTGAGCCAAAAGACTTGATCTCCCAGTTGGGCTGCAGCCTCTATATCCGTCTCCCCTTCTCCGTCTTTCGGATTCAAGAACTGTTGGAGATCGAAAGACTGAATCGGCCTCCCTCCTCTAGTCCAATCATAAACTCGGAGCACACTCGTTTCGTCATCCCCGACAACAAACCGATGGTTATCGAGTGCGACGGCCGCCGATGCGTCACAGCATTCGAGAAATGTTCTCGGCTGAGTTACCGGGGCTTTTTCCTTTTTTGGTGCCGACGTAATTGTGCACTGAAGCGAGATGAATCCAACCGTGGAAAACACACCAATACGCACCCAATCTCTGAGCCGTTGACACTTTCGGATAAGCAGTGCGCGGGGTAACAAATCTAACACGCTCAGACAATATGCCTTTGTATCGCTTTCTGCAAACTCACTAGCCTACAGATGTTGGTGAATGCGCAGACCAATGAATTGTGTAAAAAAAATAAGCGGGCCTTGGCACACACACGGAAACCTGCCAACGCCCGCTTTCCCTCCACACAGAGGAAATTCTAAATTTAACGCATTAATTGTTGGAACCTGTCCCGCCCAGTTTGGGCGGGACAGGTCTTGCGAGACTTAATTATTGAGCAACAATCCGATAGAACGAGGCCGTGCCACTGATGGCGTCAGACGCCGTTTTTGCGGTGGTTGCAGCTCCAACATTTTCCCAATTCCCTGCTCCAAACGCAGCGCGTTTTTGTACTTGGAATGTTCCTGTTCCTGACCATGTCAGGACGATGTTGTTACCCGAAACGGAGACCCCAGCCAATGTGGGCGCGGTAACCACGACAGCAGCGGCACCGGCTCCTCTGAGGTTTCTCCCGTTTTGAGCACGCAAGTTGATGACAGCTGCTTCATCGGCAGTCAACACACGCCGCCAGATTCCAACGTCATCGACCAGTCCATCAAGTGAAGATGCACCCCCATCGGTGTAGGTGCCTGTCCCGTCCTGTCCGATGTTCACTGCGAGGCTTAGATCATCAGTATCAATGCTTCCAGCGGTTGCGATGGGAACGGAACTGATTTGAGTGCCGTCAACATATGAGACCACATTGCCTGTGCGGTTGACCGTCACGATCACGTTATGCCAAGCCCCATCCTTCAATTGGAACGGCGGCTTCGTGCTGAATTTGGTTCCGCCGGTTCCGGTGATCTGTGGGCGGAATTCTGCACCTGATTGGCTGAAGATACCCCAGCCTCGGTTGTTGCTGCTGTTCCAATCTTTGTTGGAGATGAACGGATGGTCGTCCGTTTGACTCAGGTAATTCACCCAAAAGGAGATGGAGAAGTTGACGTTATCCCCGAATTTCAGATCATCTGGATAACCCAAAGTTGCGAAATTGGCGACAGATCCATCCTTTGTCGAGGTGACATGTAGTGCTTTGCCGAGTTTCCCGGTTTGGAAGTCCGGCGTTCCCATCGCTGAAGCATTGTTGTTTCGGCCAGAGGCATCGCCGTAATCACCATCAAAGGCGAGGTGAGTCACTAGACCGACGCTGATCGGATCAGTGCCGAGATTCAGACCTGAGGTTGCTCTCATATAAAGCGCGCCCACGTCGTCCGCACTCAATGCACGACGCCAGATTCCAACGTCGTCCACAAGCCCTTCGAGTGAAGAAGCATTTCCATCCGTGTATTTCCCTGTGCCGTCCTGGCCGATATTCACAGCAAAGCTGAGATCATCGGTATCGACCGATCCTGTGGTAGCGATTGGAACCGAGCTGAGTTTAACTCCGTCAACGTAGGATTCTACATTTCCGGTGCGATTCACACTCACCACTACGTTATGCCAAGCCCCATCCTTCAGTTGGAAAGGCGGCTTCGTGCTGAATTTGGTGCCACCCGTCCCGGTGATTTGTGGCCGGAACTCTGCGCCGGATTGGCTGAAAACTCCCCAACCACGATTGCCGCTGCTGTTCCAGTCCTTATTCGAAATGAACGGATGATCGTCGGTTTGTGAACTATATTTCACCCAAAATGCGATGGTGAAATTGACCGAATCTCCGAATTTCAAATCGGATGGGTATCCCAAGCTCGCAAAATTAGCGACGGTGCCATCTGCCGTGGATTTAATGTGCAATGCTTGGCCGAACCGACCTTCCTCGAATGTTGGGGAGCCAACGGACGAAGCGTTATTGTTCTTCCCTGAAGAATCTTTGTAATCGCCATCAAATGCTAGATGAACAACCAAGTCTTTCTTCAGATCAGCATCTCCACTGACAACAACCACATTCACGTCGGCCGAGGCAGCACCCTTATCGTTGCGAACGACTACGGTGTATTTCCCAGCGTTACTCGTGGCAACAGCGGACAGATTGAAGCTGGCACTGGTCGCACCAGCTATCTCAACCCCTTCGAATGCCCATTGGTAAGTGAATGGTTCGGTCCCACTAGCTTTGACTGCCAGTGCGAGCGGTTTGCCGGTGGTCAGCACCTGACCAAGGGAGATTTCGGTGATTTTCGGCGCGACCACAATTGGCGTAGTAATGCTGTAAATCCCGAAGTTATCGACCCCGAAATACCAACTCCCTGTCCCCGCTTGTGCAAACCGGAACCGAACGGTCTTTTGGTTATCCGCCTGAGGAATTGGGAATAGCTCAACGCGCTTGCTCTCAATGTAATCATCATTGATGCGTCCACTGATGTAAGGTCCGAGGTTAGCCCAAGTGTCCGTCGCTGCCCCAATAAATGTTCCGAAAGTTCTCGGAAGGGTATCGTCGATCGGATTAATCGCAGTATCTGGATTCTCCTTCGTCAATGTGGCAACAGCGTCTGTCTTCCCTTCGGCATCCAGAACAATGTCAGATGCATCGATCATATACACAATCGGTAACCAATTAGTGCCTCCATCGATCGAATACTCCACACTTCCAATGCTATCTTGATTTTGCTCATACATCGAATAATAGGACACAAACAGGCTCGTTTTCCCTGACAGATCATAATCTCCAGTAAACATGTACTGGATCTGGCTCCCTCCGCGGGTGTCGGATTCGGCATACACGAATTTGTTCGATGCAATTCCCGTGATTGGCTGATCATTGACAAACGATTCGGGGAATGCCAAACGACGTGTCCCTTCCCATCGACCGGCAACCCCCATGGAAAGGACGCGGTCGGTTGTGATGGTTACCCATCCGAGGTAAGAATCGGATCCGGGGTTATCCAGATCAAATTCACCGAACGCACCCGTTGTAAAATTCTCGACCGACCAACCAGCGGGCAATGTTTCTTCGTCCAATGATTCAAAGTTCTCAAAAAAGATTGGGGTGGGAAGGATTACGTTTCCGTTATTCGACACGGTGAACGTCCACGAGTTGCTGCGAACAGTGGAGGCACTGTCAGTGAAAACCAGCCCGACCGTGTGTTTGGTCAGCACCTTCAGTAATCCGGGAGGGTCGTAGCTGACCATGGTTCCCGTGGCACCCGTCGTGATTTCTGGGGTTACCTGAGCTCCGTCTAAGTAGAGTTTTACGGAGCCTGAATTCACCGTGGTTGCTGAACCATCCCGGATTCGCGTTGCTATTTTGATGCCTGGCGAAACCCTGTCTTGACCTGGGCTTGGGACAACATAGTCCACATAAGCGGGGAGTGCCGTGTTGAGTTTCTGGTATGCTTTGATTCCGCCATCTCCGTTCACCAGAATGTGGGCATCGGGTTCTGTGACATTTGCCGCGAACCAAGAAACGCTATAGTCACCGCCCCCTTGTTCGTAAATGAGGCGGAACGAGTAAGCACCAGCTTGGGAGATCGAAAACTTGAATTCCGAATCACCCGCTCCCCTGCCTCCGTCGTATTGACCTAAATTGATGGATGAAAGTTTGTCGCGAGAATCACCTCCCACCGAAACTCGGAAACCATCATCGCTACGGACTATCATGGAATATGTCCCCGGTTCCAGATCGAGGAACGTAAGTGCCTCCATCGCAATATTATTCACAGCGCCATTGACCCCTGGGATGCCCGGGAAAACAATCGCACCCGCACCGCCGTAATCGATCGCAATGGGTTCGTTGAACGATCCGTCTGGATTGAGGACGAACGCGGTGAGATCCGCATCGTTCACATACGGTAGCTTGGTAGCAGGATCGATCAGCATCCCGGCAAGCTGGGATTCGGTCCGAGTCAATAAGTTAGGAAGCTCTCCCGAACCTGCATTGGCTTGTAACATCCGAACGGTGAAACCCCTGGATGCCGTATCAATCGCTGCCTTGGGATGAGCGAACCCAGCAGGTATGGCGACCTGCGCCTGTGCTAGGCCTGCCATTGCGAACAGCAAGGCAGCCGAGCCCGTGAGACGTTTACTTGTTGTAGTCATTTGTTTTGGTTTTTGGTGCTTGGTTTTGGACTGAATCATTCCTGCGGAAATCTCGATGTATTATTTTGTGAACTGATGAAATTTGTTTACTTCTACTGCGGTTGCATCGCCTTTTTCTTCTGCGGCTCGCATTTTCTCATTAAGATTCATTTGAGCCATGGTTGCTGTAGATCGTTGTGAATCTGTCAGCGTGGGTTTCCCTAAGACGATGCCAAGAACTCCTCCACTTCCCACGTAGTCTTTTTTGTCAAAGTGGACGATCGCTTCTTGAACGAGGGTTTTAGTTTGGGAAGGTGCTTTTTCGAAAGCTTGAGTCAACGCGGGTCCCCATTGCTCATCCGACAGGGCGGACGGCGGCCCTGACTTCCCGCAACCTGTCAAGCAGGCGACGATCGCTAGGATTAATAGAGTTGATAATTGATGAAAAATTCTCACTTTTTTATTAGAATCGAGGGGCTACCAGTGGAACTTCCCCGGTATACCAGCGGTAATCCACGCCTTTTTTGGTGTATTTAATGGAAGAAACATTCCCCTGAACCCAAAGCGTGTTGCAGTTAGGATGACGGAACCATTCAAACTCCATTTTCCGCTCGGGATAAAAACCCGCCAGATCGTATTTCCATTGGGTTAAGCATTCAGATGAACCTGGGAAAAGCCCTAGGGTGTCGTCTTGACCCTCCATTTTTTGCTCGGCAGCGTCTTGGGCGAAGATCGTAGTGGACGGACTTTCTAACTGGGTAACTTTAATTGGAGCCCTAAGGTTTGGCTTATAAGGAAGCAGTACGAACTGATTCATCCCATAGGTCGAATTAAGCCAAAATTCCGCAGGGAATTTGAGACCCGTCTCTCGCCACTCATCCACACGTTTTGCACTCGGGCAACGAAACACCTGTTTTGTGCCACCGAAGTATTTGATGTAACCAATGCCCCAGTAAGCAAACGAATCATTGACGCTGAGCATTTTGTCGGAGGTTGGGTTGAGGGTCCAACGACCATTGTTGGGGATCTCAGGTTGAGACATGGACCCTCTGAAAAACATGTAATCATTATTGTCATCCATGTACAATGTTGTTCCGAGGGATATCTGCCGAAGATTCGTGATGCATTTGGAAGATCGGCTTTTTTCCTTTGCCCTAGACAAAGCAGGTAATAGCATGCCCGCAAGAATTGCGATGATCGCAATGACGACGAGCAACTCGATCAAAGTAAAGCCTTTGAGTTGTCGAACGGGTCGCTGAGTTGACTGAATAAGCACTCGCATCATATCGGTTGGACTTAGAGCCGAATCCGGCTCGGGTTTTTGTATTGAACGATTAAACTAGCAGAATTACCAGCATCGGCACCCTCACCCATTCTGGTGACAACACTCGGTTCCTGTTTTGATGTTTCATTCAACGCGTTTAAGAATGCTAACTTGATGTGCCAGAACGATGACGCAACCGAAACTTTCCAGTGACAATGCTTTAGATCGGCCATTGGTTCATAATACTGATTTTTTCCGAGGAACTGTTGACAGTTGAACTCTCGGGAGCTAGGGTTGATCGAAATTTAATCTGACCATCAAAGCCCAATGTTAATCAAAATCAGCCTTGCCTTGGCCATCATCGCCAGTTTGGCCACGCTCTATTTCGCGCACGGCCCAACTCAGGACAAGTTGGCGCGTTTAGCGACCGATCTTGGAACTGCTCAAGCTGACGCGACAACGTCGAAAACGGAGGCAACAACCGCGAAAGCGGCACAGAAAGTGGTTGAGACGCAACTAGCCGCCACTAATAAAGTCTTAGTCGAAGTAACCACCGTTCGTGATATGGCCTTAGCGCGGTCATTGGAGCAGGAAACACGGGCAAACAAAGCGGCCGCCGACCTTGCAAAAACTACCGATGAGAAAAAAGCTGCGGATAGCGAATTATCCTCTTGGAAAACCCTTAATCTTAGCGTGGATCAAATTCGTCCTTTGATCGCAGCACTCCCTCAAATCCAAGCAGAGCGCGACGCTTTACAGGTTGAAGGCAAAGCTCTGACAAGACGAACACTGGCCCTGAAAGCAGAGTTGGATAAATACAAAGGGTTCGAAGAGGTTGAAGTGGTTTTGCCTGCGGGAACTAAGGGAGAAATCGTCGCGGTAGATCCTAAATTCGATTTTGTGGTACTTAACATCGGTAAAGATCAGGGGCTGATACAGAATGCTAAACTCTTGGTGAATCGGAATGGCAAACTCGTTGGGAAAGTCAAGATCACTTCGGTTGAAGACAAACGAAGCATTGCCAATGTTCTTGCTGATTGGAAACAGGACGAACTGGTGGAAGGCGACCAAGTTTTCTATTGATCCACTCGTATGCGCGTTCGCCATCCGTTATTTCTGATCCTTGGTGTTGCGTTCGCAATATTCGCTTCGGGCTGTGCGACACAGGATGCAAGTCTTTCTGAGCGTCCTTGGAACACTCAGCAGAACTGGGAGCACGGATTGCCGACAGGGATGAATCAGGGACGTTGATTCTCACCACCAATTCTCGATTTAAAGCCCGCCTTGCCGGCGGGTTTTTCTTTTCAGGGATGTGCCAATCTGGTGTTTATTTAGCGTATTCAACGCAGCGAGTTTCACGCACAACAGTCACCCGAATCTGTCCGGGATATTGAAGTTCTTCCTCGATCTTGCGGACTATTTCCTTCGCGAGCCCAAAGGCTGCATCATCCGTTAGGACGGAGGGTTGCACCATCACCCGAAGCTCGCGCCCCGCTTGCACGGCGAAGCTCTTCTCGACGCCTGCGAACGAATTACCGATTTGCTCCAGACGCTCCAACCGTTTCAGATAGGTAGTTGCAGCCTCCGACCGTGCTCCCGGGCGCGAGGCACTCATGGCGTCTGCAGCACTGACAAGGATTCCTAACACGGTCGTGTGGGGTATTTCATCATGGTGTGAGCCGACAGCGTTCACGATCGGGTCAGATTCACCATGACGTTGGATAAAGTCCGCTCCAACCGCAGCATGAGGGCCTTCAATCTCGTGGCTTAACGCTTTGCCGATATCATGAAGGAGCCCAGAACGCTTGGCTGCCGCGATATCCACCCCGAGTTCAGCGGCTAGAAGTCCGGTCAAGTGACCGACTTCTACCGAGTGGGCGAGGATGTTTTGCGTAAAGCTATGGCGGAATTTGAGACTGCCTAATACCTGAACAATTTCTGGGTTTAATGGGGGTAGATTCAAGGCAAAAACTGCGTCTTCACCCGCTTTTACAATGCTTTCCTGAACTTCCTGAGTGGCCTGAGCAACCACTTCCTCGATACGCGCCGGATGGATGCGGCCATCTTTAATGAGGCGATCCATAGATTCCCGCGCGATTTCGCGGCGCACGGGATCAAACCCTGAGAGAACTACCGCGTTAGGAGTATCGTCAATCAGTACGGTGACACCAGTCGCGGATTCAAAAGCTCGAATATTGCGCCCCTCTCGCCCGATAATTCGCCCTTTCATGTCCTCACCGCTCAAGCTCACCGTTGAGGTGGTGCTCTCAAAGGTGTGAGCACCGGCGTAGCGCTGTATGGCGATCGAAAGAATCCGCCTAGACTCCTGTTCCGCATGGTTTTTGGCATCGTCAACGATTCGCCGGTTAATTTCGGCGGCATCCTTGAGCGCTGACTGTTCGGCATTACGGAGGATTTGTGCTCGTGCTTCCTTCTCACTCAACTTTCCATACTCCTCGAGCAACGATCGATGTTGTTCGGCGAGCAGACCTACCTGTTCCCTCTGGAGTCGGACCTCTTCAATGCGGGTTTGCAACGAGGTTTCCTTGTCTTGAAAAGTGGCAACATCACGGTTGAGTGATTCAGCTTTGGACTGAATCTGAGTTTCGCGTTGAACAAGTTTTTGCTCGGCATCCTGTATGGCCTCGTTTCGTTTGGTGAACGAATGCTCGGTTTGTTGCCGGAGTTTGAGTGCTTCTTCGTTCGCTGCAAGCCATGCTTCCCGAAGGATTGTCTCAGATTCTCGACGGGCTTGAGTGAGGAGATTCGCTTGGTCGCGAGCGGAGGCTTCGCGCTGACGCCGAGTTTGGCGATGGGTCCAAAGGGTTCCACCAGCGATCCCCAACGCCAGCACCACAAGGTCTTGTAACGTGATTGGTTCGAATTGCATC
>SXGR01559999.1_pt1 | contig 35677 bp, 29 predicted proteins | sample 3174711 | NCBI WGS metagenome assembly SXGR01 (sample SAMN11356860, study PRJNA531348) | freshwater metagenome | isolation source: freshwater sample F1-60 | place: China: Fuxian Lake, Yuxi | collected 2017-12-25 | reverse complement strand
TGTTGCAATCCGAGATCGGAATCTGGGCGGATAAAACGAATGCCAAACAACGCGGGGTAGACTGGCAATTCAAAATCGACGACGCTCGGACAAAACTGAAGCGGCTCTACCCGAAGATTAAGAATGGATGAGGCACTAGTTCGATCATTTCGGGGCGTGCGATCCTCGTTGATATCTGTTTTGAGTTCTGTTATATTCAACCCCATTGATCGCTGCTTATACAAGGAAATTCACGATGTCCGCAGTCCTTGAAATGCCGCTGATGACGACGGAGCAATTGCTGGCAATGCCACGCAACGGCATGGAGCACTGGCTCGTTGAAGGCCAGCTTCGGGAGAGACCGATGACCATTCGCAATCGCGTTCACAGTCGCATCATGGTGCGGTCATCCTATTTCCTGGAATCGTGGCGAACGGGCCAACCGGAACCACGGGGACTTGTCTTGTGCGGCGAAGCGGGCTGTCGTCTTTCGCGCAATCCCGATACGACCGTGGGCATCGACGTTGTCTACATTGCGGCCAACCTGGCCATTCAAGAAGCGGAAGACACCACGCTCATCGAAGGCATTCCGACGCTCGTCATCGAGATTCTCTCCCCCAGCGACGTGATCGAGGACATCAAGGAAAAGATCGATTTCTATCAAAAATTCCGCGTGCCGTTGATCTGGGTGATCGACCCGCACGACCGTACGATCACCACCTATCGCCTCGACGCCGAGCCCGAACTTGTCAACATTCGCCAGGAATTGAGCGGCGAGCCGTTTCTGCCGGGCTTTCGTGTGGCGGCGGCGGAGATATTTGCGTGACAACACTCGTGCCCAGACGTCCTTGCCGACCGGTCACTTATCAAGCCTCTTCAGCAGCTCCGCGGCGCGTTCGACGGCCAATACGACGCCGATAAGTGTGCCAAACAACAGGACAAGCCAGCGGACCACGATCCTCGGCAAACCCAGCCAACACAAATACCCCTCTGCCACTGGGCCGACACAGTAACAGAGATTCGCGAGCACTGCGTCTTCACCGAAAAAAACTATGGCCAGTGGATTGAAGCCCGCTCTGAGCATCATGAAAACAACGATCACCAGCAGGAGTGCGTTGAATGCCAGACGTAGCTTTTCCCATGCAAAGAAAACCTCCATGGACGTTGGTTCTTTTGCGCGAATATCCGGTATAGCCGAAGCCGCCTCGCTTTCGGCAAGTGAAGGGGCGCTGGGCGGAAGTCCTTCGGCGATGTCCGCGGCGTTGTCGGCATTCCGCTGATCGATGGGAACACGGTCGCCATTCATCGGCATCACCTCAATGTCTGCGTGCAGCGAACATCGCTCGCCATTCTGCGTCAGCCTCACATCGCGAATCGCCTTCCGCTAGCAAGTTTTCGCCGCTTTGGTCTCCGCCGCCTTCAACGCCCGGTCAATCTTTTCGATGACGCCCCTGCCCGGATCGACGCGCCCCTCTTCGGCCCGCTCGAGGCTTGTCAGACGGATGCCCGCACGTCGGGCTAATTCCGCGCGCGTCAGTCCTAGGCGGCGGCGGTCCCGAATGATGTCGATGGCAAGGGAGATGCGCACGACCTCGGCGGGAAAGGTCCCGTCGGCTCCCAGCGGCGGCATGAGCGGCTCCCACAAATCGGCCTCGACCAACAGACGCTTGAACTCGTTCTCTTCGAGCATGACCATACGCTTGCCTTTGATGGTGACGTGCTTGGCGGCCACGCCGTTGCTGTGCTGCTTAGTCGTCATAAACGTCCTTTCGGTGTCCGATCTTGTCCACGATGACGGTATCGCCTTCGACTCGGAAACGCACGCGGTAGTCGCTCATTCGCAGCCGATACCAGCCGACGAGATTGCCTCTTAACGGTTTAGCGCCGCTGACGGCTGGCCACTTTTGCAAACGCTCAAGGCATTTGGCGAGAAGATCGCGAATCGGTTTGGGCAGACGATTCGTTTGCTCATTCGCTTCGGGAGTGATTCGGACGGTTGCCATGTTCACAGTATTGACGCGGCGGCCTTGGAAGTCAAGATTTCCGAGGTCTCGTCCCGCTCACATCATTCGCGCCGCGAACATCTCCCGCCTTCCCGTGTCAGTCTAACGCCGCGCGGTTGTTTCCGCTAGCATTACCTCGAGGTCCGCGTCCGCGCGGCTCTGCGAGCTGCGGCTAAACGCATGGAGTATCGATCATGGCCAAAGATACCTTCCACGGCCCGCTCGAACAGATTGACGCCTGCTGCTATCGCATTCCGAAGAGCTACAAGCCCGGCATGCGCGTCGATGGGCTGATCTTCGCCAATGAAAAGCTCATGCAGCAGCTCAAGCTCGATCAGGCGCCGGAGCAGGTCGCCAACGTCGCGTTTCTGCCGGGCATTCAGCACGCGAGTTTGGCGATGCCGGACATCCACTGGGGCTACGGCTTCTGCATCGGCGGCGTCTGCGCGACCGATCCCGACGAGGGCGGCGTCATCTCGCCCGGCGGCGTCGGCTATGACATCAACTGCGGCGTTCGTTTGTGCCGGACCAATCTCTTTTATCGCGAAGTCAAGAACCACTTGACCAAGCTCGTCGATGCCCTCTTCAAGCACGTGCCGACCGGCGTTGGCCGCGAGGGGCACTATTCGTTCAAGGGCAAGGAGCTGGTCCGTCTGCTCGGCGAAGGGGCGGGCTACCTGAGCACGCACGAACTGGCGACGCCGGGCGATATCGATCACACCGAGGCCGGCGGCTGGCTGAGCGGCGCCGATCCCGCCGAGGTCAGCGATCACGCCAAGAAACGCGGCGAGCAACAGTGCGGCACCCTCGGCTCGGGCAATCACTTCCTGGAGGTGCAGGTCGTCGATGCCATCTTCGACGATGAAGCCGCTCAGGTCATGGGTCTGGAAAAGGACATGATCTGCGTGATGATTCATTCCGGCTCGCGCGGCCTCGGCTATCAAGTGTGCGACGATGCCCTGCACCAGTTGCGCAAGGCGCCGGAGAAGTACGGCATCGAATTGCCGGACCGCCAGCTCGCGTGCGCCCCGGTCAACAGTCCCGAAGGCCAGAAGTACATCGCCGCCATGAGGGCGGCGGCGAACTTCGCGTGGTGCAATCGCCAGCTCCTCATGTGGCAGGCGCGCGAGGTCTTCGCTGACGTGTTTGGCCGATCGTGGCAAGAGCTGCACATGAACCTCATCTATGACGTGTGCCATAACATCGCCAAGCTGGAGGAGCACACCGTCAACGGCGTCAAGAAGAAGGTGTGGGTGCATCGCAAGGGAGCGACGCGGGCGTTTCCGCCAGGGCATCCGGAGGTGCCGGCGATCTACCGCAAGATCGGACAGCCGGTCATCATTCCGGGCGACATGGGCCGGGCGAGCTGGGTGCTGGTCGGCCAAGCGGGTAGCATGGAGAAGTCGTTCGGCACGACGTGTCACGGGGCGGGCCGCGCGATGAGCCGTACCGCCGCGCTCAAGCACGCTGCTGGGCGGCGCATCGACAAGGAGCTCGCCGCCAAGGGGATCATAGCGCGGGCGCAGAGCCACAAGGGGCTCGCGGAGGAGCAGCCGAGGGCGTACAAGAACGTCGATGACGTTGTCGATGTCGTGCATCAGGCGGGGCTGTCGAAGAAGGTAGCGCGAATGCGGCCGATCGGCGTTATCAAGGGGTGAGTTTACGCTTGGTTCCCGGCCACTGTGTGTTTCAATCGTCCCTGCCGGGACTCCATGACTTGTCGGCCGTTAACCCCAGCGATAAATCGCTGGGCTATTGTCAGCCGTCCCTACGGGACGAATACAGTTGATCCCGTAGGTGAAATATGCTTGTTCGTCCCGTTAGGGACGGTTGATAATAGCCCAGCGATTTATCGCTGGGGTTTTGATGCCGCGCCGGGTTGGAGTCCCGTCAGGGACGACTGAAACGGCATCCCGTCTCTGTCAACCTTTTCGCAAGAGGTTGTGACCATGGCCCATTCGTTCGTCAGCAACTATTACCATTGTGTCTTCAGCACCAAAGAACGCCGCAAACTCATCTCGCCGGAACTCGAGGAACGCCTGTGGCCGTTCCTCGGCGGTATCGCCCGCGCACACAAAATGAAAGCACTTGCGATCGGCGGGGTCGAAGATCATGTCCATTTGTTGCTGTCGTTGCCATCGACACTCGCCATTGCCAAGGCGATTCAACTCGTCAAAGGCGAATCGTCGAAATGGGTGCACGAAACTTTTCCACAACATCAGCAGTTTGCCTGGCAGGAAGGATATGGCGCGTTCAGCATCGGCGTTTCTCAGCACCCGGTAACGGTCGCATACATTCAGAAACAGAAGGAACATCATCGGCAGGTGACTTTTCAAGATGAGTTCTTGCGTTTCCTGAAGAAACATGAAATCGAATACGATCCGCGTTATTTGTGGGGATAATGATTAATCGTCCTTGCAGCCCCAGCGATGAATCGCTGGGCTATTGTCAGCCGTACTTACGGGACGAAGATGCCAGTGGCCTGTGAGACGTTGATTTCCTTGGCCGCTTTGATGGCATGTTGCGTCTCATCCGTGCCGCCGATCCGATGCGGCACGAACCGGCTCGTGTTTGTCGTGATCAGGCTGTCATCTTCGCGGATGCCGAGGCCGCACGCGAAGCCGTTGACCATCCAGCTGCCGAGTACGATCGTTCGGCCGTCAAACTTCGGCGTGTCGTGGAACGCCTGGTAGATGAACTCGCCATCGCTGTAATCGCCGCTAGTACCCTGGACAAGCTGGCCGTCGTCGAGGATCGTGATGTTCGCCCCCTCGCGGCCCAGTACCGGCTTTTTGACGCAGCGGCCGGGCAGACGCTCCCATGACGCCGGCAGCAAATTCGGATGTTCGGGGAACAACTTCCACAAGAGCGGCAACAGCGCCTTGTTGCTCAAGAGCGCTTTCCATGGCGGTTCGAGCCAGCGCGTCAAGGTCGTGCCGAGATGCTGGCCGAATTGCTCGCGCATCATCCATTCCCACGGGTAGAGCTTGAGCACGCAGCCGAGCGACCTTTCCTTCATATCGACGAACATGCGCCGAGACGCGTTCCAGCCGATGGCGTTCATCGGTAAGTATTGCGTCATTAGTCCCGCTTGACGGGCGGCGTCGCGCAGATAAGTCACAGTCATGAAGTCTTCGACGTGGTCCGCGGTGGAGACAAACGTCACCGGCTTGCCGATTTCGAGCTTCACGCGCTGCCAGACTTCGATCAAGCGTTCGTGCACCGAGTTGAATTGATCCGCATCCGGTGCGCAATCCCGCAGCCAGAACCACTGGACGACGGCGGCTTCCAGGAGGGCGGTCGGCGTGTCGGCGTTGTATTCCGCGAGTTTGGGCGGGCTGATGCCGTCAAAGAGCAGATCGAATCGGCCGATGATACTGATTTCTTCCTCGTCCCAGCTTTTGCGAATGAAATCTTCGAAGCCGCGTGGGATTTGAAAATCGTCCCACAGTTCGTGTCCGAGTATATGCTCGACGGCTTTGAGGCAGAGCTCGTTGAGATCAAGCGTGGCGAGTTCAATCTGATCGATTTCGGCGGGGGTGAAGACGTAACAGGCGGATTCGTCCCAGTACGGCTCGCCCTGATCGGTCGTGTGAAAGGCGAGGCCGACGGACTCAACGCGTTTCTGCCAATCGCTGCGCGGCGTGAGAGTAAGGCGTTGCATAGCTCAGGCTCCGATGCCGACGCCGCCATGTCCGCTGGTGGCGCCGAAACCGCCGTGGCTCGTGCTCGATGATCCGTGTCCGGTGCCGGAGTGTCCTGAAGACGACGAACCGCCGCCGAAGAACAACGGTAGGAATCCCCTGCCGGAACGAGTATGGGCGCCGCCGCGGCCGCCTTGGCCCCCGCCGTCTTGCTGTTCCGGATCCCACCAATTTGTGCAGCAACACGCGGTCGCGCCGAGCGCGGCGACCACGCCCAAAATGCTGATCGTGACGATCTTGGATTTCCGAGTCATGCTGCTACCCGTGAATCGCCGCGGCAACAATGATGCAAATGCCGAGGATAAACGCCCCCGCCAAGATCGCGGCGGCGATGTTCTGCTTCTGGAGTATCTCGTCATCGAGCTTGCCGGGCGTCAGCATGTCGAACAGCTTGAAGCCGACAATCGCCAGGACGATGCCGAGAATGGCGAAAACTAGCACGTTGAACACACCGTTGCCAAGCTTGCCCCACTGGATCGACTGTTCCTCGGCGAATAGCAAGAGGCTGTTTGCGAACATACGTTCCCCCTCGAATTGCGAGTCCATGAAGTCTTGATTCCAGCTTACCGAAAAGCAAGCAAATGTCGCGGCCGACGGTATTGGAAAGGAGAAAGTCCACGGATTGCGTCAAAGAGATTTATTGCCGAAGGGTTCCCATAGAATACGCCTCGTAGTGCAAGCGTCTCGTTTGCACCGCTTGATATCACGTGCAAGAGAGACGCTTGGCATTGCGGGGCCAACATGTCAGCCACAGAGGATCGAATCATGGCGCGTTTTTGGGCGATAGCCGCTCTGGCGTTTTTCACGATGGCAGGGGCGATGACTCGGGCCGGCGAAGAGAAGGATTTCACCGTCAAGGGCACGCTCAGCAAGGATGATCCCAAGGACCAGCGACGCGGTGGGCCCAGTCAGGTCCACGCCGTTCCGTTGAAAGCGGGCAAGGCCTACACCATCGACATGGTCGGCCCTGTCATTAACCCCTACCTGCGCCTGCTTGACGCCAAGGGCAATCAAATCGAAGAAGAAGACGGCGCTCTCAACGCGCGCATCCTCTTCAACTGCACCAAGGACGGCGAGTACAAGGTCGTCTGCACTACCGCCGGCGCCCAGCAGAGCGGCAGCTACACCTTGACAGTCAAAATGACCGGCCCCATCGTCAAACCCGCCGCTTCGCACGCCCAGATGCTCGGCAAACCGGCGCCTGACTTCCAGGGGGATTTCGCCGTCAACGGGAAGACCGCAAAACTGTCCGTCTTCAAGGGCAAGACTGTCCTGCTCGCCTTTCTCGACGTGCGCTCTGGCGCCTCGACCGCACTCATGCCCAAGCTGGCCGAATGGCATAAAGCGCACAAGGACCAAGGCCTGACGATCGTGGGCGTTTCGTTCTATCCGACCGACATCGGCCAAAAGCTCGGCTTCGACGCGGAGAACGGCAAAGTCGTGACCGTTGCCACGAGTGATCGCAAATCCGATCAGGCGCTCCTGGCCGCGTATGCCAAACACCACAAAATCGAGCATCTGTTAATGACGATGCCGCGCCAGTACGCGCTGGCCACATGCGACGATTACGTCGTTAACGGCTATCCGCAAGTGGTGCTGATCGACCGCGGGGGAATGGTGCGTCTGATCGACATCGCCGGCGAAAAAGGCGCCCCGACCGTGGAGATGGAACTGAAGAAACTGCTCACGGAGAAGTGAAGCATCTTACCGCTTGGCGTTCGCGAGCGCGGTTCCGAGCGCAAAGCCGCAAGCGGCGGCAACCTACTTCTTTTTCTCGGCGATTTGACTGGCCTTGGCCGCTGCGGGAAAGTTGTCCGGTATCGACACGCTGACTTTGCCGGTGGCGGCCCACTCGACACTGCGTTCCATTGTCGTGATGAAGCCAACGCAGCGCATCGCGAACACGTCGTGTCCCATGGGCGTCTGCACAATCCTGCCCTTGCCGAAGGCGACGGTCCACACGATGGGCTCGTGGACTTTGGTCTGCGGACAGAACGCCGTGGCCAGGACGCGTACGTCTTCCACCGGGCCGCGCAGGTTGTGCATGAGTTGATCCTTGGCGTGCATCCACTCCCCCGGCATGCCCTTGCTGATGGGATGCTCTGTATCGCGTAGGACAATCGCATACGGATGGTTCGTCTCGCCCGTGTTCGAGCCTTCGCCCTTGGGGACGCGCACTGTCTTGCCCTTCTCGTCGAGATAGAGGCGATCGCCGAACTTGGCGTTGCGCCAGGCCATGCCGACCATGCGATTGAACTCGGGCCAATCGCTGAAGCAATTGTTGGCAGCGTGGAAGAGCACGAAACCGAGCTTGCCGTCGCGGACCTGCTGCTCGAACGTCTTGCGGAAGTCGGCCGGCCAGGCGGCTCCGTTGTAGTTGCTGATGACGACCTGATACTTCGTCAAGTCCGGCGGGAATGGCACCGTCGGCACATCGCCCGGCTTGTCGTTGGCCTTCAGATTGGATGACACATCGACGCTGAAACGCCCGCTCTTCTCAAGCTGCTGCTTCAGGAACGGCGTCGTCTCGCGCCACTTGTGGTTGTGCTGGCCGTCGATAATCAGGACGCGGATCTTGTCGCCGGTGCCGGCGGACGCAGATTCGGCAAGCGAGCCAACCACGACGAGCTGACTCGCCATGAACATTCGCAGAAGATTTAGGAGCATGTTTTTCGTCAAATCCGGGGCGACAAGAAAAAAGGTCAGCGTGGATAGCATATATGCCTGCGTGCTGCCTTTTCAATGGTTCACCGCGTGCCAACCGCGTGGATCCTCAAGAGACGCGTTGAGGCGAATTCTTACCAGCTGGAATCATCCCAACAATTTGTCGCCACGCTGATTTTTTTTTTCTCGCGGTCGAACCAAGAATAATCGCCGATGTATATGCTTTCAGTCAAGTTGCCGAAGCCTTGCTCTCGTCAAGAGATGAAGCGAGTGGCCGCTAAACCCATGGTCACGGTGTTTTTTCGTATCGTCCATCTGAACACTAACCGTATCCGCACGAAGATTACATAATCGGAGGTACGCCAGTGCCGCTCGATGGGAGCGGCAGGCGCCATATCGGTCCACACACGGAAAGGCGGTGTTTCATTTCGGTGTCAGGGAAGCCTGGCTCGGCGGAAAGGGGCATTTCATTCCGTCGGTCGCTCTCTACTCGGAGTCGGCTTCCAACCATCGCGCAAGGCACGGCCGAGGACGCAAACTTCCGGATGCCCCGGGAGCAAGAGATAGCGCTCGGAGACTTCCGCCTGGCCCTGTGCGTTCGCGAGCCCTGGGAAGCTCGCGTCTCCTCCCGATCGCTGCCGCGTTCCAGCCCCTGGTCGTGGCGCCGATCGGGAGTTTTTTTGAGTCCACCGATTTAATCCGCATTAACTTGACCACGGTTCGTGTTCGCTTTAAGATCCATAACAAGAGTTGGCTGGCGTTCATGCACCTGGAGAAATTCCATGCCGCGTCTGTCCTACGTTTGCTACCTGATCCTCCCCACGGCGATGTTCCTCGCGGGCGTGCACCTGTGCGATAACGCTCTGCACGCGCAGGGCGCGGAGGGGCAGGCGGTCAACATCGTCACGGTCGATGGCGTCAAGCTCAAGGGCTTTTTCTACGCGGGCAAGGCTGCCTCACCGACCGTCATCATGCTCCACCCCCTCGGCGAAGGCAAAAGCAGCAAGTCGCAGGACTGGAAGGGCCTCGCCGAGTCGCTGCAAAAGGGGGGCTACTCGGTGATGATGTTCGACTTCCGTGGCCACGGCGACAGCACGACGATCGAGCAACCGGACGCCTTCTGGAGTCTCCTTGTCAATCGCAGCAACGTCAAGACCAAGCTGAAGGATGAGATCGACGTCAAGGACTTCATTAACTCCACGGTTTATCTACCGGTTCTCGTCAACGACATCGCCGCAGTCAAAGCCTACCTGGATCGGCGGCACGACAAGGCGGAGTGCAATACGTCCAACACCATCGTGATCGGCGCGGACAACGGCGGTACTTTGGGCGCGATCTGGATCAACTCCGAGTCGTATCGTTACAAGCTGACGCCGCCGACGAACATGTTCTCAAAACCGACCGTCGCGAAACGTGCCGAGGCGAGCGACATAATCGCCGCGGTTTTCCTGACGATCACTCCCGATCTCGGCCCCAAGCGGAAGGTGAATGTCCCGAGCATTCTCACGAACGCCTGCAAGGCGAACGGTATGGGCGCCACCTTCTTCTACGGCGACAAGGATGTCAAGCCCAAGGACTTCGCCAAGACGCTCGAAAGCAAGCTCATCGTGAAAGACAAGGAAGGCAAACCCAGCAAGAAGCACAGTTTCATCGGCGCGGTCGAGATATCGAATACCAATCTGAGCGGTGTCAAGCTCCTCCAGAAAGGAATTGACCCCCCGACGAACGAGACGATCTTGAAGTACCTTGACGGCCTCGTCGCCGAACGCACCAACGAATATGTCGAGCGCGACTCCCAGAACGCACTGTATATCTGGCGTATTCCAAGCGCTCCGTTGCAGGCGATTTCCGCGAAGAAGACCAAGGGAGACAAGAATCTCCACTTCAACGACTATAGCGCGTATGCGCAGTAGCTCGTTCGCCGTTTGCGGCCCAGCATGTTGGCCCGATTGCGAACAGGAACCGGCCTCGTCGGCGGAACGCAAATTGTTTATCATGTTCTTCAGCGACGCATCCACTCCATGAAACAGGGGGCAGCTCATGAAGTCTCTTAAAATCGCGCTCGGATTGACGGCATTCCTTCTCGTCGTCGGCATCGCCTACGTCGCGCAGCAAGCGGACGCCAGCGGCGCCAACATGGTGTCGACGGCGAACGCTTTCGTCGGCACCCTGAGCGCTGATCAGAAGAAACAGGGCGTCTTCGCCTTTGACAGCGACGAGCGCCTCAACTGGCACTTCATCCCGCTGCAAGACAAGGAAACCCGGAAATATACGCGCAAAGGCGTCCCGCTAGAGGAAATGTCGGCCGAGCAAAAGAAAGCCGCGCTCGCCCTACTCAAGGCAGGAACCAGTGACGCAGGAAACGTCGCGGTCACGACCATCATGAGCCTGGAAGCCATTCTCCTGCAACAGGAAGGCCCCAAGAGCGCCATGGTCCGCAATCCCGATTGGTATTTCTTCAGCGTCTTCGGCACACCGTCCAAGACCGGCAAATGGGGCTGGCGTATCGAAGGGCATCACCTGTCGATCAATTTCACCATGGAAGGCACGCAGGTCGTCAGTTCGACGCCGTGCTTCTTCGGCGCCAATCCCGCCGAAGTCAAGACGGGCAAGGACAAGGGCAAACGCATCTTGCCGCAAGCGGAAGACTACGCGCGCGATCTCTTCAAGTCGCTCGATGCCGAGCAGCAAAAAACCGCGCGGCAGGCGAAACCGTTCGGCGAACCGGAAGCACGGAAAAAGTCGCCGTCGGCCGGCAAACCAGTGGGCCTCGCCGCGAGCAAGATGAGCAAGGAACAGAAGGACTCGCTGTACAAGCTCATCAAGAGCTACACCGAGCGGATGCCCGCCGAGGTCGCCGCCATGGAATTGAAACTGGCCACCGACAGCGGTCTCGACAACGTCTATTTCGCCTTCACTGGTTCCACCGAGGGCGCGGGCAAGGGCTTCACCTATCGCGTGCACGGGCCGTCCTTCCTGATCGAGTTTCTCAACGTGCAGGCCGATTCAGGCGGCAATCCCGCCAACCACATCCACAGCTGTTGGCGCCGCATCAAGGGCGATTTCGGTTTGTAAACAGGCTATCTTGTTTAGCGCTTGCATGACGCCTGCAAGCGCTAAACAAATTCACGCTTATGGCGACCATCACGCTCGAACAAGCGCTGTACCATCGCCCCGATCGGCAGGCGCCCACACTCCTCGCGCGCTCGACCGGATTTGCGGACGCCTGGCGCGCGGATGCCGAGGCGCTCATTCTCGGATTCGGCGATCGTCCCGGAACGACGCGCTGCCCCCTGGCTGTCTTCGCCAAGCCGATGGGCGTCAGGCACGTTGTGGTCGTGCGCGTCAGCGACCATAATCCCGACGCCTATCCAATGGCACTGCGTTTTCATTTCCTGGTCGTCGAACGCAAGACCTACGAAGCCTGGATTTGCGATCCGTTCATCCTCGCCGAAAAAATCGAACCGACCTGGGACGCCCAAGATCCGCTTCCCAAGGTCCTGATCCCCGAAGAGGCGTTCTCCGCGCGCACCGTGGCCCAGGTGCAGAACGTCCTGATGCGCGTCAAAGCTTCGGCCTTGAAGGAAGGCGAAGATCCCGAAGCACCCGACTTCGAACGCACGGCCGAGAACTCCGAAAGCCCTGCGCTTTTGGGCGGCGCGCAGATTCTCGTGGACGGCGGCCGGCTGGCCTTCGAACGTCCCGTCGGCGATCTGCGGCTCGCCTCGGGTCTTTGGCTTCTGCTGCCGGAGATGACGCGCTGCCGGCTGTGGCCGACCAGCTTTGCGTTCAGCGACGCGCTCGACTTCGACCTTCTGGTGGCGCCCCGTCTGGATTATCTCGACCTCGAAAGCTACACGACAGAGGAGCAAGCGGGCGAGTATCCCGAGGGGACCTACGAACTCGCCCTCCAACACGCGGCTGAAACCGGAACGCAGCGCGATCTCGACGAGGTCTTCACTCGCCGCGACAGCAATCAGACGCTACGCATCGCCCTGATTCTCTTGGCGTTCGTCTCGGTGGTGCTGCTGGTATCGAACTTTCTCGAAGTGGGCGTGGCGCCGAAACCGCGTCCCGATCCGCTCACTGAACGGCAGCAAGAGATTGCTGCAGCCGTCGGCATCGTCGCTGTCGGCGATCCGTGGACGGCGCTCGGCATGATCGTTCACGCCAAGACCATGTGGAAAGCGGAGGAGAAACCCCGTGACGCCAAGTGAAGAGCAAGTGCTCGTCATCCCGACGCGCGTTCTGCGCGACGCTGGCCTTTTCCAGGGACTGTGCCGCGACATCGACCGCTACTTGCCGATCGTGCTCGACGTGAGGCAATTCACGTTCTTGCCGCGTTCGCACGCCGAAGACGATCCGAACTTCAAGCAATTGATCCCCTACGTCGTCCTGAAATATCGCGATCAGGTCTTCCACTACCGGCGCGGCCAGGGAGCGGGCGAGAAACGCCTGCGTGCCTTGCGCTCGATCGGCATCGGCGGGCACATCAACCCTAGCGATCAGCTCCCCTCTCCGTCGTTAGCCGGACGCGCAAGCGACGGATCGGGCAATCCGCCGCTCGCGCGTCCGGCTAACGGCAGAGGGGCCGGGGGTGAGGGCGTGCATCCCTATCGTCAGGGGTTACTGCGCGAGTTGGCGGAGGAAGTGATACTCGATTCGACTTACCGCGAGAAAACCTTGGGGTTCATCAACGACGACGCGACGCCAGTTGGCCAGGTCCATCTGGGCATCGTGCATATCTATGAATTGGACGCGCCGAACGTGACACGGCGCGAGGCCGACTTGATCGAGAGCGGCTTCGCGCCGATTGCGCAGTTACGTGAGGAGAAAGACGAATTCGAGACGTGGTCGCAATTCGTGCTGGACGAATTGGGCGTTCAAAAAACTACGCCGCGACCGTAATGGAGCGATCCAATCCCGCTCGCTGACGATCGCGGCTCGTTAAACGCTACGACATGTTCATGCTCAACAAGAATTCCATGTTCGACTTCGTCTTGCGCAGCCGGCTCACCAGCATCTCCATCGCCTCGACCGGGTGCATGTCGGCGAGAACGCGGCGCAGAATGCGGATCTTCTCGACCTCGCCGGGGTGCATCAGCATCTCTTCCTTGCGCGTGCCTGAGCGGTTGATGTCGATGGCGGGCCAGACGCGCTTGTCCACGAGCCGGCGGTCCAGGTGCAACTCCATGTTGCCCGTGCCCTTGAATTCCTCGAAGATCACGTCGTCCATGCGGCTGCCGGTGTCGATAAGGGCGGTAGCGAGAATCGTCAGGCTGCCGCCTTCCTCAGTCTGTCGGGCGGCGCCGAAGAATCGCTTGGGCTTCTGCATGGCGTTGGTGTCGAGACCGCCGGAGAGGAGTTTGCCGCCGGAAGGCGCCTCGGTGTTGTGCGCACGCGCCAGACGGGTAATCGAATCGAGCAAGATGACGACGTCCTTGCCGCCTTCGACCATGCGCTTGGCCTTTTCGAGTACGATGTCCGCGACGTGGACGTGTTCCTCGGACGGCTCATCGAAGGTGCTGGCGACGACTTCGCAGTTCGGGCCGGCGACCGTGCGGGCCATGTCGGTCACTTCTTCGGGGCGTTCGTCGATCAAGAGCACGATCAGATAGTTGTTCGGATGATTCTTGAGCAGACTCAACGCGATCTTCTGCAACAGGATGGTCTTGCCCGCGCGCGGCGGCGACACGATCAAGCCACGCTGGCCCATGCCGATCGGCGTCACCATGTCGACGACGCGCATGTTCAGTTCGTCCGCGCTCGTCTCCAGAATCAGCCGGCGATTCGGGTGCAACGGCGTCAGGTCTTCAAATGTCGTCGGCGAAATGCGCTCTTCGGGGTTGAGCCCGTTGACGAGATCAACCTGCATCAGCGCGAAGTTGTCCTGCCCCTCGACCGGCAGGCGAATCGGCCCTTCGACGACCAGCCCCGTCTTGAGTCCGACCCGGCGAATCTGGCTGGGGCTGACGTAAATGTCTTCCGGCGACGCGAGGTAGTTGTGCGCCGAAGAGCGCAGGAACCCGTAGCCGTCGGGCAGCACTTCGAGCGTGCCGGAGCCGCGAACCACAAGACCGCGTTCGATCTGCCGGCGCACCACGCCCATGATGAGCTGGCTGCGATTCATGCCGGTGTGTTCCATGATGCCTTCTTTTTCGGCGAAGGCAAACAGCTTCGGCATGGCCAGGCGGTAGAGATCGTCAAGCCGGGTAGCGGCCGCCTGGGCGGGCGTGAGTCCCGACGGTGCGGGAGCGGGAGCGGGCGCCTGCGTTTGTGCTGGCGGCGCCTGTGGTACGTGCGCCGGCGGCGCGCTGACCGGGGGGGCTCCCATCGGCACCTTGCGAATGATCCGCCGGCGAACTACGCTTCCGGGTGTGCTGGTCGAACTGGTCGGTGTCACGTTACCCGAACCTTCGTCGCCACGTGCGACGGCCATAGCAATTCCTCCAAAAAACGAGATATTTTCAGCAAAACCAATATCGTGGCACGCGATTCCAATCGTGTGAGTGCGGACGAACCTCCCATCACACGATTGGAATCGTATGCCACGGCCACGTCAATGTGACGTTGCAGACTTGCCCACTACGGGCATGAATGTTCAGACAAACCATCACGATGGCTCAAATGGCCTGGCGAGTCATCCAAGGATGACCGCGAGACTGGAAAATGAAATCATGCGTGGTGAAAGATAAACGATGTCTCGCCCATGTCCGTCCTGGCAGCGGACGAGCTCCGGAATGCGAGCCTTGCTATTCCCCTTCGATCCTCGATTGGGGATTGGTGTCATTGTGATATCTTGGTCACGAGCCGGAAAAAAGGGAAGCGCATTTTGCCGATTTTCTGCAAATTGGGCAATTTCAAGGGTAGGATTGGCAAGAAGCGCTGATTTCCTTGACCGGGAGCGGATCCCTTCCGCACGTTCAATACGGTAGTTTTATTATGGCAATTCGTTTGGACTTTGGAAAGGGCAATTCCGAGAAAAATCGGCGTGCCGAGCACAACCCCATAGACTTATCCCGAATCAGACCGACGCCCATGTTCGTTTGCCGAACCATCGCTGAGAAATCAAAGAGCAAGACCCTGGTCCAAGCGGATCAGGGTCTTGAGGTCATTTCAACGGAGTGCAGCGCGAGTTCGTGAACGCAAAGCCGCAAGCCGCAGATCGATTACGCCATCACGCCCGTCGCGACGTGGCCGTGGATGTCGGTGAGGCTATAGTCGCGGCCGCCGTAACGGTAGACCAGTCGCTGATGATCGATACCCATGAGCGCCAGGACGGTGGCGTGCAGGTCGTGATGGTGCATCGGGTTTTCGACGGCGCGGATGCCGTGCTCGTCGGTGGCGCCATAACGGATGCCGCCCTTGACCCCGCCGCCCGCGAGCCACATCGAGAAACCGGCGGCGTTGTGATCGCGGCCGTCGGGGCCCTGGCCGTGCGGTGTGCGGCCGAACTCGCCGCCCCACATGACCAGCGTGTCTTCGAGCAAGCCGCGCGACTTGAGGTCAGCCAAAAGAGCGCCCATCGGCTGATCGATCTGACGGCACAGCTGCGGCACGCGCTGGCTCAGGCCGCCGTGCGTGTCCCAATTGGCATTGTGGCAGACTTCGACAAAACGAACGCCCGCCTCGGACAAACGCCGCGCCATCAGGCACTGCGTGCCGAAATCGTTCGTCTGTCCAGCGCCGACGCCGTACATGTCCTTGGTGCGCTGCGCTTCGCGGCTGATGTCCATCAGCTCCGGCAGCGACGTCTGCATGCGGAAACCGAGCTCGTAGGAGTTGATGACGCCTTCGATGTCGGGATTGACCTGCGAACGTTGTAGCAGTTCTTGGTTCATCTCTTGCAACAGATCGAGCTGGCGGCGCTGGGCGGCTTGCGACAATGGGCTCGATAGATTGCCGACGCGGGCTTGCTGAACCGCAGTACCCTGTTCGCCGATGCGCGTTGCCTGGTAGGAAGCGGGCAAGAAGGCGTTGCCGTAGTTCTGAGCACCGCCCAGGTCCGCGGGCGGGCTGACGGTGACGTAGCCGGGCAGGTTCTGGTTTTCGCTGCCAAGCCCGTAGATGATCCACGAACCCATTGATGGGCGGGTAAAGCGGAACTCGCCCGTGTGCAGTTGCAGGAACGACTGCGGATGGTTCGGCACGGTCGTATTGAGGCTATTGAGCAAGCAGATGTCGTCGGCCTGGCGCGACAGGTGCGGAAACAACTCGGAGATCGGCAGCCCGCTTTGACCGGACGGGATGAACCGCCATGGGGATTTCAGCAGCGTGCGGCCGTTGCCTCGCTCAGTGCCCTGCACGCTCACGGTGCGGCCGTGATCGCGATAAAGGGCCGGTTTGTAATCAAAGGTGTCCACGTGCGTGGGTCCGCCGCGCATGCACAGGAAGATGATGCGTTTGGCGCGGGCGGGAAAATGCCCCGCTTTGGGCGCGAGTGGATTTTGGTAAGCCGCCGCGGCAGCCTGCTGCGTGCTCAGGCCGGCGAATGCCATGTAACCGAACCCACACGAGGTGGTTTTGAGGAAATTGCGACGCGAGAACATGATGAAGCCCCCTGGGTTTTAGCCGGCGGCCTTCGTAGACATCACGCTCCGCGTGATGGAGCGTGATGCCTACGATGCCGCATGCGGCGTTGGATTACTGTACGTAACGAAACTCCGCGGATGCCAACAACGTCTGACAGAAATTAGTCCATGCTTGATTCTCGCCTGATGTGCCGGCCTCGCGCAGATAGGCGAGCGCCCGCTGGGTGTCTGCTGCGCTCGCGGGACGGCCGAGCGCAATCAGGTAGGCCACGTTCACCTTGGCGGCGTCGTCCAGGCTGGAATACGCCTGCAATCGCTGCGCGAAAGTCTTGGCATGAGCGCTGGCGAACGGGCTGTTGACCATGAACAAAGCCTGAGCCGGCACAGTCGTCACTTCGCGCTGGGCCACGACGAGATTCGGATTGGCGACGTCGAACAGGGCCAGGATCTCCGGCAGCGGGGCGCCGCGTACCATCGCAAGGTAAACGCTGCGATGATTGCTGGTGTCCGTCACATCGCCGGGGCCTTTTTTGCCCAGCTTCTTCGGCACCTGACCGAGCATCGTGCCCTTGAGCGGTTCGCGATTGAGCTTGCCGCTGACGGTCAGAACGGCGTCGCGAATCGCCTCGGCTTCGAGTCGGCGCGTCGGCATCCGCCAGAGCGTCATCGTATCGGGGTCGATCTTGTAATTGGCGGCGTCGTGTTTTCCGGAAAGCTGATAGGCGCGGGTCAACATGATTTCCTTGATCATCTTCTTGGTGGACCAGCCATTCTCGATGAAACGAATCGCCAAATAATCGAGCAACTCAGGATGCGTCGGCGTTTCACCGAGCGAGCCGAAGTTGTCAGGTGAACGAACGAGACCTTGGCCGAACAGGTGCATCCAAATGCGATTGACGGCCACGCGCGCCGTCAGCGGGTTTTCCTTCGCGGTGAGCCATTCGGCCATTTCAAGTCGGCCACTCTTGGCGCGATTGATCTTCGGGGACGCTTCGGTCACCAGCACCTTGGGGAAGCCGCGTGCGACCTTCGCGCCGACCTGCTTGGCCTCACCGCGAATCAGCACGCTGACATCGGTCGCGTTGACGGCGTCACGCACGCCCATGACTTGGCTGCCATCGGAAAGCGTGTGGTAGCCCGTGGCTTTGGCCCCTTTGGCCCCCTTGCCCGCGTTATTGCCGAACAGCATGATGCTGCTGTCGAAGACGCCCGCCATCGAGTAATAGTCTTTCGTGGAAATCGGATCGAACTTGTGATCGTGGCAGCGGGCGCACATCACGCTCATCGCCAGCACGGCCCGCGTCGTCACATCGATCTGGTCGGCAATCAAGTCGTACTTGAAGTCGGGGTTGTTCTGCGCTCGCGGCTTCGAGGTCAGAGCGAGCAACCCCGTTGCAGTGAGATTGCGGTCCTTTTCCTTGGCATCCTTGGCCGGGAGCAGGTCGCCGGCAATCTGCTGCCTGATGAATTGATCGTAAGGCGCGTCCTGATTGTACGCCTCGATGACGTAATCGCGATACCGATACGCCTGTGGGAACGGCACATTGTCCGCATTGCCATTGCTTTCGGCATAGCGAGCGAGATCTAGCCAATGCCGGCCCCACCGTTCCCCATAGTGTGGGGACGCGAGCAAGCGATCGATCAATTTCTCGACGGCGTTGGCCGATTTGTCGTTGACGAAAACGTCGATGTCATCCAAGGTCGGCGGCAGACCAACTAGGTCAAAGTGGATACGACGCAGAAGCGTGTGGCGATCAGCGTCCGCGACTGGCGTAAGCCCCTTTGACTCCATCTTCGCGAGAAGGAAGCGATCGATCGGCGTCTTCCCCCAAGCCGCGTTCTTGACGATCGGCTCGGTCTTCTTCGGCAGCTGGAACGCCCAGAAGCTCTTGGCCTCCTCGATCGTCATCGTCTTGTAGCCCTTGTTTGGATTCGTGCCCTCACGCGGGTCCGGAGCCCCCATGGCGATCCATTCGACGAAGTCCTGAATCACCGAATCGGGCAGCTTGTTCTTGGGCGGCATCTTGTTCGTGCCTTCGTGCCGCAGAAAGTTGATAATTCGGCTTTGGTTCGGTTTGCCAGGCACAACGATAGGCCCGTCATCCCCGCCCGCGAGCACACCCGCTTTTGAATCCAGGAGGAGGCCACCCTTGATCTTGCTCGATTTCGCGGAGTGGCACTCAAAGCACTGGCTGACCAGGACGGGACGAATCTTGGCTTCGAAAAACTCAACCCCTTTAGTGGACTTGGGTTGCGCATATACCGCCGCGGGGGACATGAGAGCGAATCCTAACATGGCCGAAAGCACACATTGCATCTTCATGGCGGTATCCTTTCGTAGTCTGCTTCGAGATGAATGTATTGAACCCCGCCAGCAAGCGCAGGTTTCGAGGATTTTTGGCCATTGCGGAGTGTTTCGACGCGTCTGTGCCTGATTGAGCCAGCCCTATTCCTGGCGAGCTACCGCACGTCTATGTGCCGATTCCGCCCATGCCAGACGTACTGTCACGTACCACGTTCCATCCAGCGACCTGGCATGTTGGCCAAATTGGTAATGAAACGGGCCAGAATTCAACGTTGGGCTTCCATCTGAGGCCAAACCGAGAAAGGTGCGTACCTTGGCACATTCTTTGCTCTGTTAAATGGCGGCAGCTACGACTGTCTCGTGCGGACATGCCGATCGATATCGCCCTCTCATCCATTTGGAGGACCTAGCCATGCTGTCTTTCAAGACGATCCTGTTCGCCACCGATTTTTCGCCAGCCTCCGACGTGGCGTTTTCCGTCGCATCGGCCCTGGCGTGCGATTACAAGTCGCGGGTTATTGTCATGCATGTCATCGAGCCCGTCCGCATGGGATTCGCCGAGTTCAACAGCTACGTTGGTCCTGAAGAGGACAGGGATGCCGCCATGAAGACACTGCGTGCCATCAAGGCGCCGTCACCCAGCATCACGCTCGAATACCGACTGATTGAAGGGGATCCGGCTGGCGTCATTGTCAACGTGGCCGCCGAGACCAAGGCCGATCTGATCGTGATGGGCACGCACGGCCGAACCGGATTCACGCGGTTCATCATGGGCAGCGTCGCCGAAGAGGTTCTGCGGGAGGCCCCCTGCCCGGTCTTGACGGTGCGCGGCGCCGTTTCAGTGAAAATCGTGGAGCCCGCGGACCATGCCGAAGCGGTCGCGATCTGATTGTGCATGTCAGAAACACGGCGAAAGCGCACGCGACGCAAGATGGGTCTTGCGCCGTGTGCGTTTTCGATTCTTTGGAGGTGGGTGTGCTCAGCGCGGCGAATCCGGGGCCGGGAACACTTTCAACAAATCCGCCACGCTCTTGGCGTAGTCTTTCGGCGTCGCCTCGAAGACGTCGATCTTCCATCCCCTCATCATGTCGCGGCCTTCGGGGATGGTGTGAGCCTTGAGCAAGCCGTCGCGGAATGAATTCAAGACCGAATCCGCGACGCCCCCTTTCTTGTATGCGATGACTGGCGACGGAAACACCACCGACTCCTGAAGCACTCTAAGGTTTTTCTCGTAGACGGCAGGCTTTACGTCCTTGTATAACTCCAGGAATCCAGCATCGACGACAGTCGCGTGGACTTGCTGACGCGCGACGTTGTCGAGGGCGCCCATCTGGGCCGAGGACTTTTCGATCGAGCCAAAAAGAGCTTCAGGAGTTTTCTGAGCTTGTTCGATGCAGATTTTGCCCAGGAACAACCGACAAGGCTCAATCGTGCCGACCGGCACGTCGATTTTTTTACCTGCAAGGTCGGCGACGGTTTTCCCCGGATTGTTCTTGTGGACGATGAGGTAGGCGCGTTCGACGAAGCCCTTGTTGACCGCGATCAGGAGCGGCTGCAACTCCGGGTGCTTTTTCTGCACCCAGCCGAATTCGTGCGCGAAAAAGATGCCGAAATCGAGTTCCTTGGCGTCGAGTTTCGCGGCGACCTCAAACGCGCTCAACTTGTTATTGAGCCGTCCTTGCAGGCCGGTAGTCTTCTTCAGAACCAGATCGAAGTCCGAAACGGCAACCTCGGCGACGCTCTTGGGCTGATCCGTGAAAAACGTCTTGGCAATGCCGATCCGCACGTCCTTTGCTGGGGCAACAGCCTGCGCGCCGACGAACGAGAGCAACCCCGCCGTCACCAGCGCGGCCATCATGCTCGCTGTTATGAGCTTGTTTGCTTGCGTCATGATTTTCCTCGGGTTCCGATTCCGGTTATCGTTGTCTCAGCACGCCGTTGCTCGTGAGCATTCTGACGACGATGCCGGTCACGCCCATTTGAATTCCGTTGCGATCATTTTTGCCTTTAGGCCAAAATCTCCCGCACCACATTCCCGTGCACATCCGTCAGCCGGAAGTCGCGCCCCTGGAAGCGATACGTGAGCCGCGTGTGTTCCAGGCCCATCTGTTGGAGCACCGTCGCCTGCAGATCGTGGACGTGAACGCGGCCCTCGGCGACCTCGTAGCCGATCTCGTCGCTCTGGCCGTGCACGTAGCCCCGTTTGATGCCGGCCCCCGCGAGCCACATCGTGTAGGCGTCGATGTGATGGTCGCGGCCGATGGTGCTGCGCGGCTCGCCCATGGGCGTGCGGCCGAACTCGCCGCCCCAGATCACCAGCGTGTCGTCGAGCATGCCGCGCCGCTTCAGGTCCTTGATGAGGGCGCCGCACGGCTGATCCACGTCCCGGCAAATCGACGCCAGCGAGGTGTCGAGGTTTTCATGATGGTCCCAGTCGGTGTGGATCAACTGGATGTAGCGCACGCCGCGCTCGACGAGCCGCCGCGCCAGCAGACAATTAGCGCCGAACGACGGCCGGCCCGCGGCGACGCCGTAGAGGTTGAGCGTTTCCTGCGTCTCGCCAGTGAGGTTCATAACTTCGTGGGCGGCGGTCTGCATGCGGAACGCGGTCTCGTAGGCGTTGATGCGCGTCTCGATTTCCGGATCATTCACCTCGCTAAGCCGCAAGCGGTTGAGATCGCGCAGGGCATCGATGAACTCGGCCTGCTGTTGCGGTTGAATTCCGGCGGGCGTTTGCAGATTGAGGATCGGCTGCGGCCCGCGCAGGAACGGCGTCCCAGCATGAAGGGTCGGCAGAAACCCGCTCGACCAGATCGCCGCCCCGCCGCGCGGCCCGCGCGGCCCCGACTGCAACACGACGAACGCCGGCAGGTTCTGCGATTCGCTGCCGATGCCATAGGTGATCCACGAGCCCATCGACGGCCGACCGAACTGCGGCGACCCGGTGTTGAGCATGACTTTGGCGGGGCCGTGGTTGAACACGTCGGTCTTCATCCCCTTGAGGATGCAGATGTCGTCGGCGATCTCGCGATGGTGCGGCAGCAGCTCGCTGATGTCGGCGCCGACGCGGCCCGCCTTGAAGAAGCGCCGCCGCGTGCCGAGCAGCTTGGCGTCGGGCCGAATAAACGCGAAGCGCCGCCCGCGCGTAAACGATTCGGGCACGACCTGGCCATCGAGCCGCTGCAACGTCGGCTTCGGGTCGAAGAGTTCGAGATGGCTCGGCCCCCCCGCCATGAAGAGAAAGATGACCGCCTTCGCCTTGGCAGCGAAGTGTCCAGGCCGCGGCCGCAACGGATTGGCGTCCTGAGCGCGCCCCTCGTTGAAGAGCGACGCGAGCGCCATGCCGCCGAGCCCCATGGTGCTGGTGCGCAGGAAGGCGCGGCGGGTGTTGGACCAGAGTAACTGTTTGATTTGATCGTTCACTTCACGCTCCATACCGGTGCCAAGCGTTCTGAAATCTTCTTGAGTCAATGATTCCAATAATACCAAACTATGTTTCAGCACGCTACGATAGACTGAGAGCGAGTCCAGATATTCACGAACGTACGAGTCGTTCGTGTTCATTTCCGTTGCTCATCTTGGGCGTTGACATAAGTGGCAAGATCGGCATCTCGTTGCCACGCCTCAACTCGGCGGCTCGCTCGACGGGCGGGTACCGTCGCATCCTTTCCTCTTCCACATCGATTCGCTTCGCAAGCTCACGTCACTGCTCCGGGGTCAAGATCGCCAACAGGCCGGCCAAGCCAATCTTGTCGATGACGGCCTGGACGGCTCTATTCCAGTTTCCCCGTTAATTCTATCACATTGAGCAGGAATCGTTTCCCCAGATGATTCGCGAGATACCAGAAAGTTACGTTCGTCCTATTCACGCCACAGGTTCCTGCTCCTGCAATCGGCGTCATCCCGGGAAAGCAAAGAGCCTCATCCGAGGATGAGGCTCTTTGCCAGGGCGGGGAGATTCCTTCCTACATCTCGTCCTTTTGCCGCTCGCCAATGCCGCGCAGTTTCTTCATCGCGCGGACGTTGAGTTGGCGGACGCGTTCTTTGGTGATACCCAGCTTTTCGCCGATTTTTTCCAGGGTCATGCCATTGGCTCCGGAGTCAAGGCCGGCACGCATGCGAATGATGTCGCGTTCACGCGGCTCCAGATTCTCCAGCAGACGGTTGACCTTGGCCGTGGCTTGCTCGGCGGCGGCGAGGATTTCTTGCTCGTCCGTGCGTTTGTCCTCGGTGGCGTCGAAGACTTCTTCGTTGCCGGTGACGAAACGGTCGCGGCGATTTTTTTCATCGGGGATCGTGCGGGCGAAATTCTTCATGATCGCCCAGCTTGCGTAGGTGCTGAACTTGTTGCCCCGGCTGTAGTCGAATTTTTCGACCGCCCGCATCAGCGACATATTGCCGTCGGAGAGCAGCTCGAAAAAGTTTTCGGCCTGGCCGGTGTGCCGCTTGGCTATGGAAGTCACGAGCCTCATGTTGCAGCGGATCAGAAGTTCCTTGACCTTGTTGGCCTCGGCGAGATAATCTTCGACCTGATCGAGCGTCTCGACGCGCAGGGCCTCGTAGTTGATGAGGCCGCTGGGGACCTTCATCGCTTCGAGCATCTGTTTGGCCTTGCACTTCAAAAAATTCATCTTGCGGAACAAATGCTGTTCTTGCTCCTTGGTCAGGAGCGGCATTTCGTAGTTGGAGAACAGCTCCGGCGGCGCGTCCTTCGGGATGCGCATGGCTCGCCGGCTCTCCTCGAACGCCTCGGCGTCCGGCATCGGCGCCAGGACGGCGGCTTCCTGGGCCGGATCGTCGAACGATACATGGTAGATGAAATCGATCGGGTGCTCCATGAGCCGCTGGGCGTGGATTTCGCTGAGCACGCGATACATCGAGGAACGATTGCGCTGAAAGGTCTTGGCTAGAGTATTCATGTCCATCCCCCTTCGATAGGAGTTGTAAATGACCTGCTTGTCGGTCGAATCGAGCGGCCCCGTCACGTCCGGGAACAATGCCTGCTCGGGATGCTGTTCGTCGAAGTTCTTGATCGTATAGCGGACCGTCTCGAGCGATCGGCCCATGCGGCGGGCGATGCGCCGGCTGACTTCGGTCAGGCTGCCCAGGCCGAGGCGGGCGAAGCGCTGGGCACGCCGCAGTATCTCGTCCCGCTCTTCCTGACTGAGCTGGCTGAACTTCCCGCTCTTCTCGATGCGAACCCTGTTGGCGGCCAGGAAGGGATCCACCAACGAGGGGAGAAAGCCTAGCTGGCGTCGGCCGTTGCACAACACCGGGATACCGATGAGCCCACGCTTTCGCCAGCGATTGATCGTTTTCGTCGTCACGTTGAGCCGCTTGCTCATGTCGCCGATCGTCATGACCGGCTCGGCAACATCTTCCACCGGAATCGCCGGCAGCGACGTCGCAAGGTCGTTTATCAACAAGCCCAGGTCGTGAACGAGGTCCATGCCCGGGAGCAATAGCTTCGCATTCTCATGGGACCGATAGTCAGTCACCCGGTAACAGACAAACTGATACGGGTAGGCACGCTGCGGATCGATCTCGGTAAGCAACCGTTCGGCACGCTTGAGTTGCTCCAGCCGGCGCGGGGGCGGAGCAAAGCGGACTTGCTGGTCCGCCAACTCCTGCACAGTTTGTTGTTTGTACGTCTTCACGAATGCTCCTTCACGATGCGAATCCTTCTCCGCCAGTCCCCTTTCTTGCTCTTACCCGACAAGTCCCAGGAATGTTCCATCCGTCGTCATTGTCTTGCCTCTAAAGGACCTTGCGACGACACACTTGGTTCACTGCGAGGCGTCGCGTTCCCTATATATAAAGACGCTGACTGGAATCATTCTTCCTCAGTATTTCGTTTTTTCCGCGAAAGCATTTCAGATATTCCATAAGGAGCGATCGCGAAGATTTCGGTATTTGAGATAAGCAAAGACCGTGCCATTGGATGCACAAAGCACTGAACAATCATCAGTGGCGTGCGAGCGTACGTGTTCTCAAAGTATTGCAAGATAATTACTTGCGCGCATGGGCTGCGAAAGGAGTAATTCGTTAGGAGCCGCTTGACCGCAGATTCTTCATGAACTTATTTACATATGCCGTGTTCAATGTTGCAATGTCGTTGCCAAAAAAGACTGCCATGAGCGCGAATTAGGCATGCGAAGTATTTCACCCAGACCTTGTTTATTGTTTGGACCGCGCAGGGAGAATTCAGTGACTGCAGGAGGATTGCCGGCGCCGTATCCATTTTGACGAACGTCGCCGGTCTTCTCCAATCGCCGGGATTCTTTGCGCCACCGGGGAATCATCGCCTCAGTTCGCCAGTCGTCACATCCGAAAAAGATTCCAATCGGGGGCCAGAAATAATCGCGGAACTTGCCTCTTCCAGCCCGGTTCGAGCGCACGCTGGTTTACAATCGAAGTAGTATCGCCGCTCCTTTTGCGGGAGAGGCTCGGATTCGCCTCGCGCCATTTCGCTTGCAAACGCGAACCGCGGCGACGGGCGGAGCACTCGAACTGGAGAACAAGATGCAGCACAGGCTCGCCGCTTCGGTGATCGCGATGATGGTCCTCTCGGCCCCGCTTTTGGCCCAGCCATATTCGTTGACGGAAACTTTCGCAAAAGATGGGCAATATCACGTCGAATGCAAGGTTGTCCTGAACGGGACGCTTTTGGTTCCCGCCGTGGACGCAAAGGGCCTTCCCACCAAGGAAGCGCCGAAGGCGCTGACACTCAACGGAAACAGCACCATCGCTTACGACGAACGGATCTTGCAGCTCAACAATGACCGCCGCGTCGAACGCACCGTGCGCGCTTACCGCCAACTGGAATTCAACCGCACGGTTGGCCAAGATGTTCAGCAAAGCAAGCTGAGGCCGGAAGCGATGCGTCTGGTGATTCTGCGGCACAACCAGTACGAGGTGCCGTTCGGTCCGACAACACCGCTGTTGTGGAGCGAGATCGAGCTGGTGCGGACGGATGTATTCGTGCCAGCGCTGGCCGGTTTGTTGCCGACGGAGCCGCAGACCGTCGGGGCGAAGTGGAAAGCGGACAAGGTCGCGATCCAGGAATTGACGGACCTGGAGAGGCTCGACTTCGCCAATCTCGAATGCACGTTCCTGGAGATCACGAAATACAACAACCGGGATTGCGCGGTCATCACCTTCAATGGGACGGTAGACGGCGTCGGCGAGGACGGCAACGCCCGACATGAGCTGAAAGGCGGTCTTTATTTCGATCTTGCCGCCCGCTACGTCCCCTTTCTCCGGGTGAAAGCGGCCCACACCATGCTCGACAAGGACAAAAAAAACAGTCTCGGCAAGATCGAAGGCACGCTCGAAATCACTCGCAAGGCGCCACAAACTCAGAACGTCAGCAACGCGGCCCTGAGCGGCCTGAAGCTTGACCCGGACGCGGACAACACGCTGCTGCTCTTCGACCATCCCCCCACGGGAACGAGTTTTCTCTATCCGCGCAACTGGCGGATCGTTGGCTTCAATGAAAAGCAGATCGCCGTGGACGAACGGCGCGGCAGTGGGCTTTTGATCACGCTGGGAACGACGGCAGCGACGCCCAAGACAGACCAATTCCACAAGGACACGCACGAATGGCTCGGCAAGCAGCAGAATGTAAAGCGATTGCGCGCGGACGCGCCGCGCAGCCTCCAACCCGGTCTGGACGCGTTCAGTTTCGACACGGAATTCGGCAAGGACCGTGTTTTCCTGCAATATTATGCCGTGCGTCAGGGCAATAACGCCGCGACTGTGGCCGGCCGGTTCACGACGAACGACATTCAAGCCGTTCACGCCGAAGGCGAACGCTTGATGCGCAGCTTGCAATTGCGCAGCAAGTGACGCCCAGAATGGCAGCGTCCTCATCCGCTGGTATGGCTGGCGAATCGACCTCGCGGGGACGATGCCCCGGAAAACGGTCCCGCTTTGCTCATGTGAGTGTTTGTTCGTTGCGGAAATTACAATCATGATTCAACGAACACGACGTAGGGCCGTTCGCACATCGTAACATTCCGGAGGCAGCGAAACATGACGCGCCTGAAGTGTCTACTGCTCGGATTGGCCGCCTTCGGCATGTTGAGTCTGAGCATGGAAGGGCAAGACAGACACGCGCCCGTACCATCCTTCAAGAATTACGCCGGCAAGAAGATCGTGTTCGTCGTTGGCGGCGTCTCGGGATCGACGAGCGTCAGCGACAATCTGTCCGCGGTCAACGCCGAGCTGGGTCTGGGACTGTACATCGTGCCGATCCCCTGGACCCGGCACGATCAGTCGGCCAAAGACTTGGTGGACCACAATGCCCAATTACAGGCGGCCCACCGGCTTGCTTCCGCGACCAAGGCGTTACGCAAGGACGCCCCCAAGGCCCAGATTTTCTACCTGGGCCACAGCGCCGGCGCTCGCATCGTTCTGGCGGCAGCCGAGATGGCCGGGCCTGGGAGCGTCGAACGTATCTTCCTCACGCATGCGGCCGTCTCGACTGGTTTTGATTTGAGGAACGCTCTCAAGGCGTCTCGCTATGGCATCGATTCGTTCTACAGCACAAGCGACACCGTCCTGGAAGCGGCGGGCAGAGACTACGTGCTCGCCGACGGGGAAAAAGGGCCTGCGGCCGGTCAAACAGGATTCCGGATCCCGGCCGACAAGAGGGATGCCGAACTCTACCGCAATCTCCGGCAGTACGCGTGGACGCCGGAATGCGCCGGCGTCGGCGGGCATGGCGCCTGGACCCTGGCGCGCAACCTGAAGCGGACCGTGGCGCCACTCATCATGAACACACCCAGCCATTGAAGTAGAGGATGAGCCGGAAGCGTAGGCGACGGATTCATGAACAGCGAGGCCGCCGATGATCGCATCGGCGGCCTCGCTGTTTTTCGTCATCTATCTGCCGATGCATTCCTTGACTGTGATATTTCGATTCGTTCGTAATATTCCACACAATCACGCAATGAGATTGTGATTCACGGTCCCCGACACGTCGGTAAGCCGGAAGTCGCGGCCCGAATAGCGATACGTCAGACGCGTGTGGTCGATGCCCATCAGGTGCAGCATCGTCGCGTGCAGGTCGTGGACGTGCATGCGGCCGTCTTGAGCCGCGAAGCCGAACTCGTCGGAGGCGCCCCAGGCCATGCCGCCCTTGACGCCGCCGCCCGCCAAAAAGACGCTGAAGCCATGGCTGTTGTGATCGCGCCCTGTCGCGCCTTCCGACGTCGGCGTACGGCCGAACTCGCCGCCCCAGAGGACGAGCGTGTCTTCGAGCAAGCCGCGATTCTTGAGGTCCTTCAGCAGCGCGGCGACGGGTTGATCTACCGTGCGAGCGTTGACGCGATGGTTGGCGATGTTGCCGTGATCGTCCCACGGTTGGCCGGAACCGGTGAAGATTTGCACGGCGCGAACGCCGCGCTCGACGAGTCGGCGGGCGACGAGACATGCGTCGTTGAACTGCCCGCGGCCATAGAGGTCGCGCGTCGCCGTCGTTTCGCGATTGAGGTCGAAGACTTCCTGGGCCTCGAACTGCATGCGGAAGGCCATCTCCATCGACTGGATGCGGGCTTCGAGCGGGTTGTCGTTGCCGCCGCGCCGCTCCAGATGCATCTCGTTGAGGCGGCGCATCAGGTCCATCTGCTCGCGCTGGGCGGGCTGACTCAGGTAGCCGTTGGCCAGGTTTTGCAGGACGCGGCGCGGGTCCATGTTCGAGTTGTTGATGTGCGCCCCTTGAAAGATGCCGGGCAGAAAGCTGTTTGACCACAGTGCCGGGCCGACGACGGGGAAGCCGGGGCACATCGTCACGAAGCCGGGTAGGTTCTGGTTCTCGGCGCCGAGGCCATAGAGCAGCCACGAGCCCATGCTGGGGCGGACGGGCTGCATGTCGCCGCAGGTCATCATGAGCAGCGACGGCTCATGGTTGGGCACGTTGGTATACATCGAACGGATGACGCAGAGGTCGTCGGCGCACTCGCTGATCTTGGGAAAGATCTCGCTGACGGGCAACCCGGAGGAGCCGCAGCGATTGAAGCGAAACGGCGACATCATGAGCCCGCCAGTGCGCCGTTCGGTATCGCGCGACGAGCCGGGCGGATTCGTCTCGTTATAGCGCACGAGGGCCGGCTTCGGATCGAACGTATCGACCTGCGACGGCCCGCCATTCATGAACACGTGAATGATGCGCTTCGCCTTGGCCGCGAAGTGCGGCTGCTTCGGCGCGAGCGGACTGGCTGCCGCTTGCGGCTGAGCGAGAAGCCCCTGCTCGGACATCAACGACGCGAGGCCGAGAAGTCCGAAGCCGGTGGCGGATTGTTGCAGGAGGTCGCGACGAGTGAGCATGGTTATCGTTTCTCCAAATGTTTCAGAACTTCCACCTTGAATCCCCGGTCCTTGTTATTCGTTATCGGTCGGATTCGTTCGGCTTTTTCCAAGAGATCCCAGGCAATGATCCATGCCACTGGCCTCTTGCTATTCTCACGTACGAGCGTCTTGGCAACTGCCAGCAATCGGTCGAACTCGCTCAGATTCTTGAAACGCTCATGCAGTTTTTCCGCAATGTCGCCAACGTCGGGTTCCTTACGTGCGCCAAGAGTAACCAGATGTTCGTCCGCACTTTCAAAGGCAGGGGCAAGCAAGTCGTCATAGCGATCGAGCGTGGCCAATAGTTTGAAGATTTCGATCGCCTCCTCGCGCTTGCCCGCTACCGCCAATTGCTCGGCGTCGAAGGCAAGATCGCAAATCTCCTGGGCCCGCTCAACGGGGTCGGGATTCGCCAAGGCCTCGTCAAAGTGCCTTCTCGCGTTGCTCATTGGTGTGCCTACACCGCGTAGTCCATCGGCCCCTCGACGTGCTCGCCGAGTTGCCGCTCAAAGCGGAAGAAACCGAACCTGGCCCACCCATTCCTCCGCTTCGCTCGCCGACCAGATCAGCACGAGGCTATCGATCACCGTCCCGATCGGTTTGGTTTGCTGAACCATCAGGAGTCCATTCATCGTTCCGCCTGCATCCAGGATTGCAAACGCAGCGTTGGTCATGGTGTTCACATCATGCGAAACAACGAGGTAGCCATGTAGAGCGGCGTAAGCCAGCACCTCTGCATCTTGGCGTTCGCTCATGCCCACATCGCGTGCCCGAATGAACTCCAGCGCCGGCTCGCGTCTTTGAACGCCGTCGATAATATGCTCGTTCAAATCGTGATCGGCCAGGAACTTCGGACGGCTCATGACGCCTCCGCGACACCCGCCTTGCGCAGAGCGCGTAACCGTTCGACGACGGCGCTCGACTTCGCTTCGGCTCGCGTCCGCGCCTTGTCCCATTCGGCGTCCTGACGCTTGAGGTAAGCGTCAACCTCGGACGCATGTGCCAGGTAATAGGCAATGCTACCGTATACCGATTCCAGGCTGAGCGCGGGATACTGCTGCTGGATGGTCTCCGGAGAGTGTCCTTGATGAAAAGCGGCCAATACGGAGGCGAGCATCACGCGCGTGCCCACGACGCGATAAATGCCATGTTCGTCGATTCGGACGTAGGTCTCTTGCTGATTCATGGATTCACTCCGACCCGATCTTTTGGAACCCAATCATTATATCGCGTCAATCCACGTACATGAACTCATTACTCCCGATCAAGATCTGCGCTATACGTTCCCAGCGCGACAGACGATTCGCCGTCGGCTCCGCGTCCTGTCCTTGCAAGAACGCCACGAACAGCGTGGCCTCGTCCGCGCTCGCGGGCCGGCCGTACGCCAGCGCAAACGCGCGCTGCACGCGCTCGGCGTCCGTCGTCGCTTCCTTTTGCACGCGGGCGGCCAGCGCCTTCGCGGTTTCAATCACGAACGGGCTGTTGAGCACGAATAACTGCTGCTGCGGGACCGTTGTCTCGTTGCGGCGTTCGCTGGTGATGTTGGCGTCGGGGAAATCGAACAGGCGCAGCACGTGGTTGAGGTCGTGCCGGCTGATCTTTGCGTACACCGTACGGCGGACGTTATCGACGGCGGACAGGTTCGTCGTCGGGCCGCCGAGCTTCGGGTCGAGCTTGCCGGACGCAGCCAACATCGCGTCGCGCCAGCTTTCGATGTCGAGGCGGCGGCGGTTCATGCGCCAGTGCCAGCGGTTGTCGCCGTCGATCGAGAAATTCTTCTCGGCGCGCTCGGCCGAGAGTTGATAGACGTTCGAGAGCATGATGTCGCGGTGCAGCTTCTTGAACGACCAGCCGTTGTCCATGAAACGGACCGCCAGGTAATCGAGCAGCTCCGGGTGCGTCGGGCGGTCGCCGAGCTCGCCGAAGTTGCTCGGGGTGCCGACGATGGCGCGGCCAAAGTGATACTGCCAGACGCGATTGACCATGACGCGCGCGGTCAGCGGGTTGTCCTTCGAGGCGATGGCATTGCCAAGTTCGAGCCGGCCACTGCCTTGCGTGAACTTGGCGGGTTCGTCGCCGGCGAGAACTTTGAGGAAACGGCGCGGGGCCTCGTCGCCGAGCTTGGCGGGATTGCCGCGCAGGAAGATCTTCATGTTCGCCGGCGCTGTCTCCGCCAGGCCGTGCGCGATCGGCAACGGCTTGGCGTAGTCGCTCTTTTGCAGCATCGTCAAATTCGTCGCCTTGTCGTCGAGTTGCTTCTTCGTGGCCTCGGGCAGCAAGGCGCGGACCTGTTTGTCCGAAAGCTGGAAGACCGAATTATCGGCATAGAAGAGGTTATTGAGCAGCTCCGTCTTCATCTTGTCGAGCTTGCCCTTGGTGTTGATGAAGCCCTTGAGCTGCTTCTGCATCGAAACGGCAGCGGTGACGACTTCCTTTTCCGATGCGGTCATCTTGCGCATCATCTCGAAGCCGGTCGGCGCCTTCTCGACGAACTTCACGCAACGGCCCAGCGCGGCCTGATCGAGCTTCTCGGCTTTGGCGATGTCAACGACCGACGCCTTCGGATTCGCCTGCTTGGCCGCCTGATACTTCCACGCAGCCACCAAATAACGCGGCAACTCGTCCGCCTTGGCTTCGGCACGCTTGGCCTTCTCGGCACGCAGGGTCTCCTTGATGTCGGCGTCGAGCTTCTTGATGTTCGCTTGTGTCTCCTCCATGCGCTTGATCCGAACGCTATCGCCGAGCGGCACGTTGGCGATCTTGCAACTGGTGAAGATGCCTGCCAGCGAGTAGTAATCGATCTGCGGAATCGGATCGAACTTGTGATCGTGGCAGCGGGCGCACGACACGGTCAGCCCGAGGAAGCCGCGCGTCAGCGTATCGACGCGGTCGTCCAGTTCGTCGGCGGCGGCCTTGGCGGCGTCGGTGTTCTTGTAATATTGCGCGCCCAGACCGAACAGGCCGAGCGCGGGCAGATGCGTCATGCGCTCCGTGTCGTTCTTCTCGATCATGTCGGCCGCGAATTGCAGCTTGATGAAGCGATCGTACGGCATGTCCTCATTGAAGGCGTTGATGACCCAGTCGCGATAGCGCCAGGCATTCGTGTTCGGCACGACCGCGAAAGTGTGCGCTTGATCTTCCGCATAACGGGCCACGTCGAGCCAATAACGCCCCCAGCGCTCGCCATAATGCGGCGACGCGAGCAGGCGGTCGAGCACCTTCGCGAAGGCGTCGGGCGCTTCATCCTTCACGAACGCCTCGACATCCTCCGGCGTCGGCGGCAAACCCGTCAAGTCAAACGTCGCGCGCCGAATCAACTCGCGCTTGCTGGCGGGACGGACCGGCGTCAGCTTCTCCGCTTCGAGCTTGGCAAGGATGAAGCGATCGATCGGCGTCTTCGCCCAGCCTTCGTTTTGCACCTTCGGCAACGGCGGCATCCTCGGCGGCTGGAACGACCAGAACGTCCGCGCCTTCTTCCAGTCGATGCCGTCGGCGATTGCGGGCTGCTTGCCGTCGCGCGGATCGTGAGCGCCCAGCGCGATCCATTTCTCGAAGTCGGCGATCACGTTGTCGGGGAGCTTCTTCTCCTTCGACGGCATTGCCAATTCGGGATCGGCATGGCGAATGGCCTTGATGAGCAGGCTGTCCTTCGGATTGCCGGGCACGATGGCGGGACCGCTGATGCCGCCTTTAAGAACGGCGACCTTGCTGTCGAGCCGCAGCTTGGCGTTCGCCTTGGTTGCGCCGTGGCACTTGAGGCAATTGTCCACGAGCACGGGGCGGATCTTCGCCTCGAAGAACGCGATCTTGTCTGCATCACCCGCGCCGGCGTTGGTCGTAAAAATGGCCAGCGCGAGAACAAGGAGCGTCAACCGATATTTCATCGTTGCACCAAATTACAGGTGGGAAGCGAGGCAGCGGGTCTGCAAAGCGACAGAAGGCAGGAGAGTGAACATATTGTTGGTATCGTCATTTTCTACAATCTATGACGAGTGGCAAGCACGGATAGAAGTAGATTACCGTTTCTTGACACGAATTACAATCATTTTCCGCGAGCATTGCGGCCCGTTTTTCGCGTGCCAACGCTCGCTACTCATTAGGGATCATGCGATGTGCGGCCGATTCGTGCGTGCCAAGATGCCGGAAGTGTACGCGAAGACGTTCGACCTGATGGGCGTGCCGAGCATGCCGTCGAGCTACAACGTCGCGCCGACGCAGCCCGTGCTCGCCATGCGCATGAACGAGGCCGGCAAGGAGTGCGCGGTCTTGCGCTGGGGCCTGATCCCGTTCTGGGCCAAGGACAAGAAGATGAACTTCATCAACGCCCGCGGCGACACGCTCTTCGAGAAGCCCGCGTTCAAGGCGGCGGCCAAACGGCGGCGCTGTTTGATTCTTGCGGACGGTTACTTTGAATGGAAGACGCTCGGGCCGAAGAAGAAACAGCCGTTCTATTTTCGCTTGAAGGGCGATGCGCCGTTCGCCTTCGCGGGCATCTGGGACACGTGGACGCCCCCGCACACCCAGCCCCTCTCCCAAGAGGGGAGAGGGGAGCTTGAGCCAATTGAATCGTGCGCGATCATCACGACAGATGCGAACGAGCTGTCGCAGCCGATCCACGATCGCATGCCGGTGATGCTGCGCGGCGCGGCTGCGGAGGCGTGGCTCGATCCGGCCGTTGAAGAATTGGCGTCGCTCGCACATTTGCTCCGACCATTCGCCGCGGATGATATGACGTGCTACGCAGTCGGACCGCTGGTTGGCAACGTCAAGAACAATTCGCCCGAGTGCATCGAACCGCTCGTCTGAGGTAGCGCTCCTCCGCGAAAGATATTTACCACACAGCGGTTGCATCGCAATGCCCTGGGTCGCGAGCGCACCCTGGGATCGACCACGCTTGGCGAGCCGCAGGATTAAATGACCCGTTCACGACGCGGAGCGTCGTGCCACAATGTGGTGCGACGCTCCGCGCCGCATTGGCTTCGGGTTCGATTATTTTTGGCGCTCCAACGGTGCAGGGGCAAAACAAGATTCACGAAATGCCGCAAAGCTGGCAAAATGCGTGCGCGCACGCCATTTGTGTGTTTCGTTTAGGGGATTCTTCTGCTTGACAGAATTGGCCCTTTCTGCGTTGGGGAACATGCGAATTTTCACCTAGGTCCCAGCTGGTAAGATAAGAGACACGGATTTTTTTTTGGATTCGACGCAACCACGATCGCGCCATTCGTGCGCCACGGATTCTTCGTCAGTTCTTTTCCAAGTTTCCACGCCGAGGCGTGCTGCGCGCGACCATCTTCCAATCTTGACTTGCGCCGCGCACCTCTGGCTGGAATATTGGGATTGGTTGCCCCAGCTTCTAAGATGGCTACACTCATTGTCACGCGTCCAAAAAACCAGTCGGTCGCACAACTATACGTTTGCTTCTCAAGGAATATCTGTTAGGGTGAACAGTATCCAGTCTTCGTTGGAAAGGGATACCCACGAAGGCAATCTTGGATGGATTCAGGATCCCGCAGGCCCAAAGGTACGACACCATGCGCATCCCGCGACGTTTCACCGTTCACGGACAGGACCCGTATGCCTCGATCAGCTTTGCCCCGCGCACCTCGCGAATCGTAAATCCTGATGGGTCTATGGTTTTCGAGATGAAGGACATCATGGTCCCAGAGCCGTGGTCCCAGGTCGCCGTCGATATTCTCGCGCAAAAATACTTCCGCAAAGCCACGGTTCCGCTGACGATCGACAAGATCGACGAGCCTGGCGTTCCCGTCTGGCTGCAACGCGGCAGGCCCGCTCCCGGCAGCAAAATGGCGGCGGAGACGGACGCGCGCCAGGTCTTCCGTCGCCTGGCCGGTTGTTGGACCTACTGGGGCTGGAAGGCGGGCCATTTCTCGAGCGAAGCCGATGCGCTTGCCTTCTTCGATGAGACGAGCTTCATGCTCGCTTCACAAATGGCCGCTCCGAACAGTCCGCAGTGGTTTAACACCGGGCTCAACTGGGCCTACGGTATCGAAGGCCCGCCGCAAGGGCACTACTTCGTCGAACCGCAAACCGGCGCCATGACACGCGCGACCAGCGCCTACGAACGGCCCCAGCCGCACGCTTGCTTCATTCAGTCGATCAGCGACGATCTCGTCAACGAAG
>SXGR01169494.1_pt1 | contig 35731 bp, 25 predicted proteins | sample 3174711 | NCBI WGS metagenome assembly SXGR01 (sample SAMN11356860, study PRJNA531348) | freshwater metagenome | isolation source: freshwater sample F1-60 | place: China: Fuxian Lake, Yuxi | collected 2017-12-25 | reverse complement strand
GCTGGGACGCGTTCGGCCTACCGGCTGAGCAGCACGCGGTAAAAACGGGCACCCACCCGGCAACGAACACCGCAGCCAACATCGTCAACTTTAAGCGCCAGATCAAAGCCCTCGGTTTTTCGTATGACTGGGAGCGCGAACTCGCGACGACGGACTCCCAGTATTACCGCTGGACCCAGTGGATCTTCCTCCAACTCTTCGCCCGCGGCCTCGCGTACGTCGACGAACGCCCCGTCTGGTGGTGTCCCGAGTTGCGCACCGTGCTCGCCAACGAAGAAGTCATCGACGGCAAGAGCGAGGTCGGCGGGTTTCCCGTGGAGCGCCGCAATCTCCGCCAATGGGTCCTGCGCATCACGGCCTACGCCGAACGCTTGCTCGCCGACCTCAAAGATGTCGACTGGCCCGACTCCACCAAACGGATGCAAGAGGCGTGGATCGGCCGGAGCGAAGGCGCGGAAATCCTGTTCAAGCTGGAGGACGCGGCGCTCGGCGCGCTGAAGATTTTTACGACACGTGCGGACACGCTGTTCGGCTGCACGTACATGGTGCTGGCCCCGGAGCACCCGCTCACGGAGGCACTCACCACTGCCGAACAGAAGGCCGACCTCGCTAGCTACCGGAAAAAATCCGCAGGCAAGAGCGATCTCGAGCGCACCGATCTGGCGAAGGACAAATCGGGCGTGTTCAGCGGTGCTTACGCGATCAATCCCGTGAACGGCCAACGCGTGCCCATCTGGATCGCCGACTATGTGCTCATGGGCTACGGCACCGGAGCCATTATGGCCGTCCCGGCGCACGACCAGCGCGATCACGAATTCGCCGTGAAATATGCCCTGCCCATCGTGCCGGTCATCGCCAGCGGCGCTGGCGAGACACCCCTCCCCTATGTCGGCGACGGTAATCTCATCAACTCACCCGGCTACGACGGCATGGCCTGGCCCGACGCGAAGAAGACGATCACCGCCGAACTCGCCGCGCGCGATGTGGGCAAGCCCACCGTGAACTACAAACTCCGCGACTGGCTGTTCTCGCGCCAGCGCTACTGGGGCGAGCCGTTTCCCATCGTGTGGGTAAACGCGGCGGACTATGCGACGGCCAAGCGCGCGCCCGGCAACACACTGCCGGAATCACCCGTGACCTTCGTCAAGGACGGCGTGGCGCATTATGCGCTGCCGGTGCCGGCGAGTGCGCTACCTCTCCACTTGCCCGAGGTGCAGTCCTACCTGCCGAGCGGCACCGGCGAGAGCCCCCTCGCCAACGTCACCGAGTGGCTTGAGATTTGGTTTAACTTTGCCACCGGCGCCGCGGTCCCGGCGGCCCAAGTGAGGCCGCTGGGCGACCAGTGGGTCCGCGCGCGGCGGGAGACGAACACGATGCCGCAGTGGGCGGGTTCGTGTTGGTATTACCTCCGGTTTACTGACGCCGCCGCCGACCAAGCTCTCGCCTCACCGGAAGCGCTCCGTTACTGGGGCGTGCCCGACCTTTACGTCGGCGGTGCCGAGCATGCGGTGTTACATCTCCTCTACGCGCGATTCTGGCACAAAGTGCTATTCGACCTCGGCGTCGTGCCGCAGAGCGAGCCGTTCACCAAGCTGTTCCACCAAGGCATCATTCTCGGTGAAGACGGCGAAAAAATGTCCAAGAGCCGCGGTAATGTCGTGAGCCCCGACACGATCATCCAATCGCACGGCACGGATACCTTGCGTCTCTATCTGATGTTCCTCGGACCGCTCGACGCCATGAAGCCATGGAATCCCAACGGGATAGAAGGCGTGCACCGCTTTCTCCAAAAAGTCTGGCGCGAGTGCGTCGGCCGCGAGGGCGAGGTCAACGCTAAGATCGCGGACACCGTCACCGACTCTACCGAGCTCATTAAATTGCTTCATGAGACGATTAAGAAAGTAGGCGATGACATCGAAGGCCTACGCTTCAACACGGCCATTTCCCAGATGATGATCTTCGCGAACGCGCTGCAAAAAGCCCCGCACGTGAGCCGCGGAACCATGCGGACGTTCTTGCAACTGCTCGCGCCGTTCGCTCCCCATCTCGGTGAGGAACTTTGGGGCCGGCTCGGCGGCGCCCCAGATGCCGCTACAATCATGAATGTGCCGTGGCCGCAGTTCGACGCCGCAACGTTGCATTCCAGCGAGGTCAAACTCGTCTTCCAAGTGAACGGTAAACATCGTGGTGACCAGATGGTCGCCGTCGGCCTCGCGGAAGCGGACGCCCTCGCCGCTGCTCACTCCCACCCGCGCGTGGGCCCCCATCTCCATGGGAAAACCATCAAACGAGTCGTTTATGTGCCCGGGAAAATTCTTAATCTCGTCGTGGAATAAAATTAATATTGCGGCGCGCCAACGGTGTTCGCCGTTGACCAGGGCCGCTCCTTGGCACGATCGGGCCGCGCCTCATCCGCACGGCCTTTTTTGTGTTCAGCCCGCTTGAATTTCCGCCTTTCGCCTTCCGCTTTTCGCCTCCACCTTTTTCCAGTGTCGTCGCCTTTTACCTTCCTCCCCACCCATTTTGACCGCCGTAGACCCGTTGCGCTCATCGCCGGACAGGGCATCTATCCTCTCCTCGTCGCGGCGGCGGCCCGCGCCGTCGGCGTTTCCCTAAAGTTGGTGGCGTTTGACGAGGAAACTCGCCCGGACCTCGTCGACTCCTTCGCCCCCGCCAACCGCCGCACCCTGCTCGTCGGTCAACTCGGTAAAATGCTCAAATCACTCCGCGAGTTTGACGCCGGCTACGCGATCATGGCGGGCCAAATCACCCCCCGCCGGCTCTTCAAAGGACTCCACCCCGATCTGAAAGCCGTGCGTATTCTCGCCTCGCTAAAGCGCCGCAACGCAGAAACCATTTTCGGCGCGATTGCCCAGGAGATCGAGGGCCTGGGGGTCACGCTGCTCGACGCTCGCTCCTTCCTCGAGGCTCACGTGGCGTCGCCCGGCTGCATGACCGGCAAGTCCTTTCCGATCGAACGCGAGTATCTCGATCACGGTATCCACATCGCCCGCGAATCCGCTCGCCTCGATATCGGCCAAGGCTGCGTCGTTCGCCAAGGCACGGTCCTCGCGGTCGAGGCTTTCGAAGGCACCGACGAAATGCTCCGGCGCGCCGGCGCGTTCAAGACCGCAGACGCCCTCTTCGTCAAAACCGTCAAGGCTAGGCAAGATTGGCGCTTCGACGTCCCGTGCTTCGGCACGCGCACGCTCGAGACCATGCGCGACGCCCACCTCAACGCGGCCGCCTTGGAGGCCGGCAAGGTTCTCATTTTGGACAAGCCCGCCGTGCTCACGCAGGCCCGCGCTTGGGGCATCAGTCTCTTTGGCTTCGAGTGACGGCCCGCGCGGGTCTTTCCGCTCACCCCGCTCGCCTGCTTGCACTCCGCTCGACGGCCCGCACATTTCCCTTCCATGCAAAACGACGTAGTCGCCGTTACCATCAAAGGCGTCATGCCGACCGCCAACGGCTGCGCCGTGTTCCTCGGCGACGACGCCAAGACGTTTGTCATCTATGTCGACCACTCCGTCGGCAACGCGATCCAAATGACCCTCAACGGCGTCAAGAAAGACCGCCCACTCACCCACGATCTCATCGGCAGCGTCCTGCTCGGCCTCGGCGCAAGTCTCGAACACATCGTCGTCAACGACGCCCGCGAGGGCACCTTCTTTGCCCGTATTTTGCTCAAGATGGAAAATGAGCTCGGTAAAAAAATCGTCGAACTCGATGCCCGCCCCAGCGACTCGATCGTCCTCGCTCTTCAACAAAAACGCCCCATTTACGTTGCCCGCGCCGTCTTTGACTCCGTCGAGGACATGACGGAAATCCTCGAGCGCGTATTGAAACAACAAGCCGAAGAAGGCGAATCGTCCGCCGACGACAAGTGAGGACGCCGCTCCCCGCCCCGCTGAACGTCGGTCAGCCCCTCACCGCGCTGGCCCCGATGCAGGACGTGACGGACCTCGCGTTCATGGGCATCATCGCTCACTACGGCGCTCCAGACTATTTTTTCACCGAGTTCTTCCGCGTCCATGCGCAATCGCGTCCGGAGAAACACATCCTCCGCTCCATCGACGAGAACGCCACTGGCCGCCCCGTGTTCGCGCAATTAATCGGCGAGGATCTCGGGCACCTCGCTCGGACCGCAGCGGAACTCCTCCGCCACAATGTCGCCGGGATCGATCTCAATCTCGGCTGCCCCGCGCCCAAGGTTTACAAGAAAAACGTCGGCGGCGGTCTTCTGCGCGACCCGGCGCGCATCGGAGAAATTCTCGCCACCCTTCGCGCCATCGTACCCGGTCTTTTCACCGTCAAGATGCGCATCGGATTCGATGACACGACGCCATTCGACCGCGTCCTCGAACTCATCAATGAACACCGCGTCGACCTCTTGAGCGTCCATGGCCGCACGGTAAAAGAAATGTATCGCAGTGAGGTCCACTACGATTCGATCGCCCACGCCGTCGCCCGCGCGCGCTGCCCCGTCTTGGCCAACGGCAACATTACTTCTGCCCACAAAGCGGCCAGCGTCCTCACCGACACCCGTGCGGCCGGCGTGATGATCGGCCGCCACGCCATCCGCAACCCTTGGATCTTTCGCCAATGCCGCGAGCTGTTGAGCGGCCAACCCGTCTCACAGCTTACTCTCGCCGACGTGCACGATTACATCCAGCGCCTCTACCACGCGACCCTTTCACCCGGGCTGCCGGAGCGGGATCACGTCAACAAGATGAAGAAATATCTGAACTTCGTCGGACAGGGCGTGGACCCGACGGGCGCGTTTCTCTATGATATGCGCCGAGCCGAATCTGAATTGGGTCTCTTCCGAATCTGCGACCGCCATCTGCTCACCGACCCGACCCGTGAATTTCCGCTCGAACCTTACCCTGGAGTGATCGCCCGCCCTAACTGCGAGACGCCCGACGCGGTGGCCGACGGTTGCTCGCTCGAAACCAACACCGCTTGAGCTGCGCACTGGCGCGCCGCTTGGTGGTCGGCGCAACCGTGCCGAGTTGAGTCGCGGCCGCTCACTCCAGTCCGAGCGCCTTGCGCCCCGACGCGGAAATCATCTGCGGCGTCCATTGCGGGTCCCACACTATGTGCACCTTGGCGCTAGCCACCGTGGGTAAGTGCGCGATTTTTTCGCGCGCATCTTCGGCGATCACGGGGCCCATCCCGCAACCGGGTGCAGTCAGCGTCATCTTCACTTCGACCACGTGCCCACCCGCCGCATTTTTCTCGACGGCCAAATCGTAAACCAATCCGAGGTCCACGATGTTGACCGGAATCTCCGGATCAAAACACGTCTTGAGCGCCGCCCACACCATCTGCTCGGAAAAATCCCCGGCCGCCGGCACGGTCTCCCTCGGCGCGACGGGCACATACCCGCCGATCGTGGCGACGTTTTCCTTGGCGATACGAAACAAGCCGCGGTCCGTGCGCACGGTCACGTTTCCGCCCAGAGTCTGCGTAAGGTAAACCTCGGTACCCGCCACCAGCGTCAGCACGTCGCCGGCGGGAATCGCCGTCGCGGCGCAATCTTGAATCAATGTATGGTTCATGGGATGGGGGCTCAGCGGAGCGAAAGATTGAGCGGCAGGCGGGCGTAGACGCCCTGAGGATCATTAAATGTGCGGAGCACGCGGACTTCCCGCTCGATCCGCTCCGCGAGCTTTACCGCCAAGCCCGGGGCGCGGACGTTGTTGGGCGCGATTTTCTCGATCAGTTCCTGCACCGCCTCGAACAATTCCTTCGGATGGGGATATTCCACGAGCCGATAATTCGGTCCCAGCTTCGCCTGCGCGACCGCATAGGCGATAGCTGCGTCCAGCCCGCCGAGTTCGTCCACGAGTTCGAGATGCTTCGCTTCCGCGCCCGACCACACCCGGCCCTGCGCAATTTCCTCCACGACCTCTCGCTTGATTTTCCGCGCGTCCGCGACCTTGCCGATAAACTCCCCGTAAATCCAGTCCACCATCCGCTGAAAAACGGCGAGTTCTTCGTCGCTCTTTGGGCGCGTGATGCTGATGAGGTCGGCGAACTTCCCTGTCTTCACAGTGTCAAAGGTCAGCCCAAAATCGCCGGATAGTTTCTTCACGTCAAACTGCACCCCGAAAACGCCAATCGATCCCGTGATCGTGGTCGGCTCTGCGAAAATCCGGTCTCCATAGGCCGCGATCCAATAGCCTCCTGAAGCCGCGTAGCTGCCCATCGAGACCACCACGGGTTTCACTTTCTTCAAAAGGCGGATTTCGCGCTGGATGGTTTCCGACGCCGATGCGCTGCCACCGGGACTGTTCACCCGCAACACCACGGCCTTCACGCCGTCATCCAACCGGAGCTTGCGCAGCTCGCGGGAAAACCGCGTTCCGCCGACCTCGTCGGCATCGCCCTCGCCGTCCACGATTTCTCCCTCAGCGTAAACGACCGCCACGCGGCCTTTGCCCGACCCACTCACCGCTGCCTCCAACGCCTTCGCCGGCACATCCGCGATGTCCTTCGACAGTCGGGCGTAATCCGCCACACCAATTTGCTTAAACGGCTGCTTCGACCCTGCGCGCCCCGTCTTGGCTTTGAGCTCGTCATAAACCTCATCGCGATACGCGATCCGGTCCACCAGCTGGCCGTCCTTCGCCTGTTCGGGACGGATGAATCCCTCGCGATCAACGATCGCCTGAATCTGCGCTGCGGTGGTCCCACGGCTCGGCGCGATGTCGGCCAAAATACCGTCCCAAATATCGTTGAGCAGTTTTTGAATCTGATCGCGATTCTCCGGACTCATACTCGTGCGCGTGAACGGCTCGACCGCCGACTTGTATTTACCGACGCGCGTCACTTGCACGCCCACGCCATATTTTTCGAACGCGCCCGCATAAAACATCGGCTCGCTGGCCAACCCCGACATCATGATCACTCCGTAGGGATCGATCGCGACTTCACTCGCCGCCGAAGCCAGGTAATAGTCCTTCGTCGTCGCCGTGGTGAGATAAGCCAGCACCGGTTTCCCCGCCGCCTTCACCGCCGCGATCCCGGCTCGCACTTCGCTGAGGGCCGCATAACCCGAAACATAGCTCGCCGGACGGAGCCCTCCGGTGATAAAAACGCCCGCAATCCGCTCGTCCTTCGCCGCCGCGCGCAAAGCTCGCGTCACCGTGCGGAGTTGCAAGTGATCGTCCTGGGCGACGCCCAGGGAGCCAAAGTCGATCGGCGGTGGGGCATCCGTGATGTTCGTCGAGAGGTCGAACACCACATAGGCACCACGCTCGAGCTCGGCCGTAGCCTTCTCGCCGCCGCCCATCGCCGCGATGGCCCCGACAAATCCGATGACGAGTACGAACGCGCCGCCCGCGAAGATCAGCAGCGCGACCAGCGCGCCCAGCATCGAAGTGAAGAAATTTTTCATGCGAAGTGTTTACCGTAGTCGCTTTCCTCGCTTCCTCCAGTCGAATCACCATGTCTGCAAACACCGCGCGACCCTGCCGCCCCTGTGCTGATTCTTAACCTTACCGACACACACCGCGCCACGAACGCATTGCGCCCCGCAGTCGTCCATCCATCGTTACCAACTATGAGCGAGCAAAAGGAGAAAGAACTTCTCACCACCAACCGCAAGGCGCTGACGATCAACCTCGACGAGCCCATCTATGGCACGTTCGCCGAAATTGGCGCCGGGCAGGAGGTCGCCCGGATGTTTTTCCAGGTCGGCGGTGCCTCGGGGACCATCGCGAAATCGATCTCTGCCTATGACATGTCGTTCAGCGATGCCATTTACGGCAAGACCCCCCGCTACGTTTCCCAAGAGCGTCTTGCGCTCATGCTAGACCACGAATACGATCTGCTCATCACGCGCCTCGCGGAGCAGCGGGGCGAGCGGACGACCTTTTTTGTTTTCGCCAACACAGTCTCGGCGCGAAATTTCAAGGGCACGAACGAGGCCCACGGCTGGCTGGGTGTTCGTTTTCAGACCGCGCCCGGTGGTCCGTCCAGCGACATCATTTTGCACGTGCACATGTGGGACAAAGAAAATGTTCTGCAACAACAGGCCCTCGGTATTATCGGCGTCAATGCCGTCTACGGGGCGTTCTATTACCACGCGGACCCTCGCAAGTTCATCGCTTCCCTCCTCGATAATCTCACGCCCGCCCGCATCGAGGTGGATATGCTCCAATTCAGCGGCCCGGCCTTCGCGACCGTCGACAATCGCCTCATGTCGCTCGCCCTCGTCCAAAACGGCCTCACGAACGCAGTGATGTTCGGCTCCGGTGGAGGGGTTCTCCAGCCTTCGGAAGTGCTCCATAAAAAAGCCATTCTCGTCGAACGCGGCAGTTTTCGCCCCGTCACCCACGTGAACGTCGACATGCTGAATTGTGCCACCGCCCAGTTCGTCCAAGAGCCCGGTGTCAAAGGCAAGGACGTGATCGTCCTCATGGAGATCACCATGAACAACCTCCTCGCCGCCGGCGAACTCGACGCGCTTGATTTCCTGTCCCGCGTCGACCTCCTCGCTGACATTGGCTTCACCGTCCTCATCTCCAATTATTCCGAGTATTACCGTCTGACGTCCTATTTCCGCCGTTACACGAAGGAGATGATCGGCGTGTCGATGGGCATCAACAACCTCCTCGAACTGTTTAACGAGAAATACTACGAAAACCTCGAGGGCGGTATTCTAGAATCCTTCGGCCGCCTCTTCCGCAACGCGGTTCGACTTTACATTTATCCGATGCACCAGGAGGCCTACGACAAATACCTGAACACCGGCCAGACGACCCCCATCCACGGTTTCGTCGCTCACCACGCCTTCGCCTCGAGCGTGCTCATCACCGCGAAAAACATCCATATCACCGATCACCTGCGCAACCTCTACGACCACCTGCTCGAGAATCACTACATCGAATGCATCACCGGCTTCGACCGCGACAGTTTGCATATTTTTTCCCGCGATGTCCTGCGCCGGATCAAGGAAAACGATCCAACCTGGGAGCACATGGTCCCGAGCGCCGTCGTTGCCGCGATCAAGAAACGCGGTCTCTTTGGTTACCCAGTGCCTGCTGCGGTCACCTAGGCGGACTCCGCCCCGCTTGGTCCGCCCCGCCGCTTTTCCGTCCTCACGGGGCTCGTCGTGCGGGAGCCGCGCACCGCCACCCCTGATCGAAATTTCGTCACTCCCTTGAGAAATTTCTCCGTGTCTTTCGGGGATTCCCTGCGCAATTTCCCCGCTCCAACCTCCATGCGCTTCCATAAATACCACGCCCTCGGCAACGACTACATCGTCCTCGACCCGCGCGATTTTCCCGCGTGGTCACCCGCGCCCACCGTCGAGCAAATCCGCGTCGTCTGCCATCGCAACTTCGGCGTCGGCTCCGACGGCATCCTCTGGGGTCCCCTCCCTTCGCAACAGAGCGAGTTTGGTCTGCGCATCTTTAACCCCGACGGCTCCGAGGCCGAAAAATCCGGCAACGGTCTCCGCATCTTCTCGCGCTTCCTGTGGGACCAACAGCTCGTCAAACATCCGAACTTTTCAGTCGAGACGCCCGGCGGCCACGTCCAGGTCGCGATCAAGGACGGCGGCCAACTCCTCACCATCGCGATGGGCTCGGTGAGTTTTGACAGCGCGAAAATCCCCGTCCCCGGTGCGCCGCGCGAAGTGCTCAACGAAAAAATCACCATCCTCGACCGCGAGTTCACCTATAATGCCGCCACCATCGGCAACCCGCACTGCGTGATTCCGCTCCCGGAGATTTCGCCCAAACTCGCGCACAAATACGGCCCACACTTGGAAACGCACCCGAATTTTCCGCGCAAGACCAACGTCCAATTCCTCCGCGTGCTCGACCGCGCCAATATCCAAATTGAAATCTGGGAGCGCGGCGCCGGCTACACGCTCGCGTCGGGCAGCAGCAGCAGCGCCTCTGCCGCCGTCGCCCACCGCCTCGGCCTCGTCGATGGCAGCGTTACCGTTCACATGCCCGGCGGCCAAATTGGCATCGAGATCGGCGACAACTTTTCGATCAGCATGACCGGCACCGTAAATAAGGTCGCCGAAGGCACGATGCATCCCGAACTGCTTGCAGTAAGGGTATAAACGAGCGGCCATCCCGTTCGTTCCGCAGGCCACGGTCGGCTGCAATTCTGGTTTCATCCCTTCCGGCCTCGCGCACTCGCGGCACGATCGCCGGACTGGAGCGACCTCGGGAGCTTCCCGCCGTCCGCGACCCTCGCTCCATCTCACACCGTTTTAGTTCTGGTATCTCTTCGACGGTCCCCCTATTGCCTATGGAGTTTACTCCTCCGCCGCCGAACGTCTCCGCAGTGAGCGGCGTTAAGTTTTCGCAGCTACGGAGACCCACTCTTCGCCTGCGACCATCCCTCCGCTCTTCTCACCGCCTACCCCGCCGATGCCCCTCCCGGTCACTCGCCTTGAAAAACAAATCTTGTCCGCCCTCGCACTGCTCATCGTGCTCGGCCTGATTGGGCAGGCGATTCTCTAAAATCCTCGCCATTCCTTTCTAAGCCGCATCTTCTCGCCTCTTACGCACGTATGAAATGGAAATGCTTGTTCTGCTCTCGCCTCTGCCCGAACTGTTCACTTATGCAGTGGCGAGGACGGCCGACGACCCACGCCTGCGGGCTCACGGACGCATGAGCAACGACGCGCGCACCCTGCCTTCCGACGAGCGCCAACTGGAGGACGCGAACCTCCTCCGACGCGTCGCGCAGGGAGATAAGACCGCCTTCGCCGAACTCTACGACCGCTTTTCTGGCCCGCTCTACGCCACGGCCCTGCGCGTCATTCGCGATGCCACCGAAGCCCAAGATATCGTCCACGATACATTTGTCACTTTATGGGAAAAGGCTTCCTCGTTCGAAGCCGGCCGCGGCACGGCTTTCGCGTGGGCCCAGACGCTGGTCCGCAATCGTGCGATTGACCGGGTCCGGATGCGCCGCCGCCGCGCCGAACTCCTCACGGCCTCGGTTCCAGCCGACCTCGGTTACGACGAAGACCAATCCGGCACCGCCGCCACCGACCAAGCCATCTTAGGCGACGAAGCTTCCGCAGTCCGCGCTGCGATCGCCGGCCTACCCCCCGATCAAAAGCGCGCGCTCGAACTCGCCTTCTTCAGCGGACTCACCCAGCAGGAAATTGCCGAAAAACTCTCCGAGCCCCTCGGCACCGTGAAGGCGCGTATCCGCCGTGGGCTCCTCAAACTCCGCGACTCGCTCGCGCGACGACTATGATCGACGACCGCCACGAAGAACTCGCTGCGCTCCATGCCTTCGACTTGCTCGAAGGCACCGAGCGCGCATCCTTCGAATCCAGACTGGCCACGAACCCCGCCCTCGCCGCGCTCGTCTGCCAACTCCGCTCAGCCAGCACCGCACTCGCCCACCTTGCCCCGACCGCCACGCCTCCCCCTGACCTCCGCGCCCGCGTGCTCGCATCCGTCAATGCTGCGTCAGTGCGTGATACCGCCCCCGTGGTTTCGTTTTCCCCATTCGCCTTTCAACCGTGGTTCGGCTGGGCCACCGCAGCCTGCTGCGCCCTAGCCGCTGCTTGGCTCGGCTTGCTGTATATTTCCGGCCGCTCCGACGCCGCGCTTCTGCGGGACACCCAAGCCTTCAACGCCCTTTCCCTCCAGAGCGCCGCTCAGCAGCTCGAAGCCGAACGCCTCCTGACTCGCCATCAACGTTCGCTCCACGAAAACGAACTCGCTGGGCTCACTCGGCGCATTGACACGCTCACCGCCCAAACCGCTGACCTCTCGGCTCAATTGAGACGCGAGGGCGATCTCGCCAGCCTCAAGATCACTGCCCTGGCTTCTCTGCTGAAAAACTCGCCGCAAGCCATCGCTGTCGCGGTCTGGAATCCCGCCAAGCAAGAGGGCGTGCTTCATGTTGAAAAACTCCCCGCGCTCGCCACCGGTCAGGACTACCAACTCTGGGTCGTCGATCCCCAGTATGTGGATCCCTTGGACGCCGGGACCTTTACCGTCGATCCCGAGACCGGAGCCCGCCGCCACCCGATTAAGTCGAAACAGCCGATCAAGAACATCGCCGCCTACGCCATCACGCAGGAAGTTAAAGGCGGTGTTGTGAAGTCCGCCGGCCCTTTCCTGCTCCTCGGCAAGTAAGGGGTTCGGGGCTGTGGGCTGGGTTTATCCCGGCCCTGCCTTTCCGGTCATCGAGCCGACGCGCCCTCGCTGACAAACCGCCCTACTCCTGCGCCAACTGTCCTGCGCCAAATCCCCGCTTGCCCTCGGCCCTCGCGCCGAGAAATCTTTGCAGCGCATGATTATCAAACCCAAGGTTCGCGGCTTCGTTTGCGTCACTGCCCATCCCGAGGGCTGTGCCGCGCATGTTCAGCAATGGATCGACCACGTGAAGGCCCAAGGCCCCATCTCTGGCGGTCCCAAGCGCGTCCTCGTCCTCGGTTCCTCCACCGGCTACGGCTTGGCCTCCCGGATCACTGCGGCCTTCGGCTCCGGCGCCGCCACTCTCGGGGTCTTTTTCGAGCGTCCTTCGGAGGAAGGCCGATCCGCCACGCCCGGTTGGTACAACACGATCGCCTTCACCAAAGCCGCTCGCGCCGCCGGGCTCTACGCCAAAAATTTTAACGGCGATGCCTTCTCCGCTGACATCAAGCAACAGGCCCTCGACGCCATCCGCGCCGACCTCGGCCAAGTCGACCTCGTCGTCTACTCCCTCGCCTCACCCCGCCGCACTCACCCGACCACCGGCGTCGTCCACAAATCCTGTCTCAAACCCGTCGGTGCCTCCTATACCAACAAGACCGTCGACACCGACAAGGGCATCATCAGCACCGTCGCGATCGAGCCCGCCAGCGAACAAGAAATCGCCGATACCGTTACGGTCATGGGCGGCGAGGATTGGGAGATGTGGATGCAGGCGCTCACGGACGCCAAGCTGCTGGCCCCCGGCGCGCAATCCGTCGCCTATTCCTACATCGGGCCAGAAGTCACCTGGGCAATCTACAAAAATGGCACCATCGGTCTCGCGAAGAACGACCTCGAGCGCGCCGCCCGCCACATCGATTCGCTCCTCAAGCTCAACGGCGGCGGCCGCGCCTTCATCTCCGTCAACAAAGCCCTCGTGACGCAGGCGAGCTCCGCCATTCCCGTCGTCCCGCTCTACATTTCGATTCTCTACAAGATCATGAAAGCCGCCGGCACCCACGAGGGCTGCGTCGAACAGATCCAGCGCCTCTTCGCCACCCAGATGTATAATGGTCGTAAACCCACCTTCGACGAATCCGGCCGCATCCGGGTCGACGATTGGGAAATGCGCCCCGCGATCCAGTCCGCCGTCGCCAAAATTTGGCCAGGCGTCACCACCGAAAATATCGCCGCCGAGACCGACATCGCCGGTTACCGCACCGAGTTCCTGAAACTGTTCGGCTTCGGCCTCCCCGGCATCAACTACGACGCCGAAACCGAACCCCATGTGCCGATGCTATAGCGGCGGCGCCGCTGGCCGACGTCCGTATCCCCATGCCGAAGGGGCGTCGCTTGCCGACGCCCTCGCGCGTTGACGGCACCCGCCCTCCGACAATTCATGCGCGCCGTCATCCAGCGAGTCAGCGCAGCCCGCGTCACCGTCGCCGGTGCCATCGTCGGTGACATCGGCCCTGGCCTCCTCGTTTTCCTCGGCGTCGCCCCCACCGACACCGAGGCCGACACCCAATGGCTCGCGGAAAAAATCGCCAAGCTCCGCATCTTTCCGGACGCCGAGGGCCACATGAACCGCTCCCTTCTCGACGCCGCTCTACCGCCGCGCTCTGCGGACTCGTCATCCGGTCTCTCGGCTCGGGACGCTCCGCTCTCAGCTCCTTCCGCATTGGTCGTCAGCCAATTCACCCTCTTCGCCAGCACCCGCAAAGGCACCCGCCCCTCGTTCAACGCTGCCGCCCGTCCCGACCTGGCGATTCCCCTCTACGAGATGTTCTGCCGCCTGCTCTCCGTCGCCCTCGGTCGCCCCGTCGCCACCGGTCAATTCGGTGCCGCAATGGCCGTCTCCCTCGTCAACGACGGCCCCGTCACGCTGATCATCGATTCGCAGCAACGCGCATAACCGTCCCCTCCGCCATGTCCCCCTCCTCTCCCGCCCGAACCCTCGTTCTCGTTCTCTTGATCGTTCTCGTTCTACCTTCCGTCCGTTCCATCGCAGCCCCCGCTTCCGCCGCTTCCGCCGCCGAGGATGCCAACCTCGCCTACTTCCGCGATCTCGCCGAGACGAGGAACTACACCTTGGGTCGCCCCGTCTCACCCAAGCTCACCCCCGACGGCAAACATGCCCTCTACCTCCGCTCCGCTCCGCGCGACCCCACGCTAAAACTTTACGAGCTCGACCTCGCCACCGGCCGCGAACGCGAACTCCTCACCCCCGCTCACATCCTCGGTGACACCACCGAAGCCGTGTCCGCCGAAGAAAAAGCCCGTCGCGAACGCTCCCGCCAAAGTCTGAAAGGCTTTACCACCTATCAACTCTCCGGCGACGGCACCCACCTCCTCGTCACCCTTTCCGGCAAACTCTACCTCGTCGAACGCGCCTCGCTCCGTGTCACCGAACTTCCTGGACGCGGCTGGATCGACCCTCGCTTCTCCCCTGATGGTCGCATGATCGCCGCCGCCGCCGATCGAGAACTCCATGTCATCGATCTCACCGCCTCCCCGCCCATCACGCGGACCGTCACCACCGGCGCCACCGCCACGCTCTCCCACGGCACCGCCGAGTTCGTCGCTCAGGAGGAAATGAGCCGCCCGCGCGGCTTCTGGTGGTCCCCCGATTCCCACAGCCTCCTCTACCAACAGACCGACGAATCCGCTGTCGCCGTTCGCTACGTCGCCGACGCCCTTCACCCCGAAGCCGCTCCCACCAAATTCTTCTATCCCCGCGCCGGCACCCCCAACGCCACTGTTCGCCTTTTCCTGCTCTCGCTCCGCGCTAACCAAGCGACCCCGGCCCCCACGCCAATCCCTTGGGACCACGTTGCCTTCCCCTATCTCGCCCACGTCACGTGGCAAACATACGCTCCGCCCACCCTCCTCGTCCAAAACCGCGAGCAAACCGACCAACGTCTCCTCGCCGTCAATTCCGCCACCGGTGCTACCACCGAACTCCTCCGCGAGACCGACGCCGCCTGGCTCAACCTCGACGACAACGCCGCCGGCTCCAACGGTGAACGCCGCCCGCCCTTCTGGCTCGCCGACGGTGAGGGCTTCCTCTGGACGACCGAGCGCCGCGGCACGTGGCAAGTCGAACTCCGCGCCACCACCGGCGCCCTCCTCCGCGAAATCACTCCCACCACCTTCAATTATCGCGGACTTGTCGACGTCGACGAAGACTCCGGTGCCGTGCTCGTGCGTGGCGGCCCCGACCCTCGCGAGGTTCACCTTTGGTCATTTCCGCTGAACGGCGACAGCCAAACCATCAGCTCCGGCCACGCCCTCACCCGCGGCCGCGGCCAGCACAACGCCACTTTTTCCTCGGAGTCCCGTCTTCTGATTCGCACTACAGATCTCTTCGACGGCACCTGGCGCAGCGAAATCATCTCCGCCGACGACGATCGCATCGTTGCCACGCTCCCTTCCGTCGCTGCCCCGCTCCCGCGCCTGCCCACCACCGAACTCACCCGCACCACTGGCGAGCGCGCCTTCGACGCCGCGCTCACGCGCCCGCGTAATTTCACCGCCGGGAAAAAATATCCCGTCATCCTCGTCGTCTACGCCGGCCCCACCAGCAAGATGGTTTCCGCCACCGCGCGCGGCTACCTCCCCGATCAGTGGATGGCCGACCAGGGCTATGTCGTCGTGCGCATCGACGGCCGCGGCACCCCGTGGCGCGGCCGCGCGTGGGAGCGCATTATCAAGGGCAACGTCATCGACATCGCCCTCGCAGACCAGATCACCGGCCTCAGCGCGCTCGCGCAGACCTTTCCGGAACTCGACCTGAGCCGCGTAGGCGTCACCGGCTGGTCCTTTGGTGGCTACTTCGCCGCCATGGCCGCGATGCGCCGTCCCGATATTTTCCAAGCCGCCGTCGCCGGGGCCCCCGTCGTCACCTGGGAAAACTACGACACACACTACACGGAGCGCTACCTCGGTCTCCCGCAATTTTCCCCGGAAGCCTATCGCGTGAGCAACGTCACCACCTACGCCTCGCAACTCACGCGCCCTCTCCTCCTCATCCACGGACTCACCGACGACAACGTGTATTTCCAGCACACGCTCCAGCTCGCCGACGCGCTTTACCTGGCAGGCAAGCCCTACGAACTGCTCCCGATGCTGGGCACGCACATGATCAGCGACCCACTCGTCAAACTCCGCCAACAAACCCGCATCATCGAATTCCTAAACCGCGCCCTCCAACCCACGACCACGCGCTGACAAACGTCTGACCGGGACCAGCCCACCAGCATCCTCAACGCCGTCGGCTTCGCGCGGGACGCGTTCTTCATTCTCGGCCTCAACGACGTGATCCTCCAATCGGAAGGCATCTTCGACGGTCGCCTCGGCAACCTCTCCACGTGCGGCCAAGTCGGCGGCGGCGGAAATATTCTCATCAGCGGCCTCGTCGTCCGCGGCACCGCCTCGAAACGGCTCCTGCTCCGCGCCGCCGGCCCCGCCCTCACCGCCTTCGGACTCACCGGCACCTTGGCCCGCCCCATTCCCTCCCTCTTCGATGGTGCCGGCCATCCACTTTTCTCCAATACTGGCTGGAGCACCGCCGCCAAGCAAGTCGGCGCCTTCGCCTTCCCCGACGGCAGCGCCGACTGCGCCCTTCTCGTCACGCTCCCTCCCGGCAGCTATACCGCCCAAGTTTCCGGCGGTGGTGCCCTCGGCCTCGCCCTCCTCGAAAGCTACGACCTCACCACGATGCAATCGCGCCTCGTCAACCTCTCCAGCCGCGGCGTCGTCGGCACCGACCAAAATATTATCATTCCCGGCATCGCAACCGGTGGCACCTCGGCGCGTCTCCTCCTCGTCCGCGCCATCGGCCCCGCCCTCGATGCCTTCGGTGTCATGGTGCGTAGCGTAGCAATGGCAACGAGAGCATCCGCCCCCCGGAATTGGAATCAAGGCAAAGCCGAGACTTGCGGGGAGGACGACATGAGCGTGAGCATCCGCCCCCCGGAAGTGGAATCAAGGCAAAGCTCAGTCCCCACCCACACTCACCGCTTGCCCGTTATCCTTGGCCCCGAGCTGCAAAATAAACGGTGCCGCCATCTTCGCCCACACGTCCGCCTTTCGATCGCTCGCCGCCCCGTCCGCCCAGCACGAGTGCAAGATCGCGGTATCGTTCACGCCGGCATTCAGCGCATTGCCCCGCTTCACCGCGTTCAAAGCGAGAACTCTCGTTGCGACCTGAGCCAACCGCCGAAGGAATTTCCCCAACCAGTTTAGCCGCTAATCTGCGCTGATCTTCGCTCATTGAAACCGCCCTTGACGTCCAAAAATTAGCGAAGATTGGCGGTTCAACCACCCTGGGGCATTTTTTGTCGGGTGATCCAAAAAATCCCGCGCCCGCCTGCGCCCGGTCGCGTGTTGCCCTTGGCTCCGTGAAACACTTTCTCGGCGGCCTACGCCACTCCGGTCACCCTCCCGCCGAAAACCTCGACGGGCCGCGTTGGTCCTGCATGGTTTCTGATTCTTCGGCTTTCAGATGCGCCTTTTCTGTTCACTCTCTCTTATGCGACTTCTTCTCGCCTCGGTATTGGCTTGTGCGGCCGGACTGCTCGTGAGCGGTTGCGGCCGGCCGTCGTCATCGAGCTCCGCCACCTCGACCGGCGTCATGACCGTGGCCCAGGCGACGAAGCAGACCTCGAACACCTGCATGCAGTGCCACTCCACCCAACACGCATTGTGGGCCGGCACGGACCACGCCCTCGCCAATCGTCCGCTCGCCTCCGCCGCTGTCGAGGCCGCCTTCACCGCGCAAAAATCCATCGCCGACGGTGGCTCCGCCTTCGACCTCGCATGGAACCACGGTCGCCCGAGCATGACCCCGCCAGCCACCGGCGGCGCTCCCGCCGCCGCCCTTTCGCCCGATCTCATTTTGGGCCACCTACCGATCTGGCAGCCGCTCATCCCCGCCGCCGGCGGTCGCTGGCAGCCCACCGATCTCGCCTACGATCCCGTTAAAAAAGACTGGTTCAACATCTTCGCCCAAGAGAACCGGCGCCATGGCGAGTGGGGGCACTGGACCGGACGCGGCATGAACTGGAATTCCATGTGCGCCCACTGCCACATGACCGGATATCAGAAAAACTATGACGCCGCGTCCGATAGTTACAAATCTACCTGGGTCGAACACGGGGTCGGTTGCATTCAATGCCACGGCCCCACTGCGGACGCCCACAGCGCCCCCTCCTCCCAAGCGAAGCGTCCCGCCGCCCCGTATTTCGGCGATCGCCAGAAGATGATGCAAACCTGCGCGCCGTGCCACGCCCGCAACGAACCGCTCACGGCCAATTTCCAGCCCGGCGACAACTACCACGACCACTACCGCGTGACCTTGCCCACCGAGGCGGCCGTCTTCTATCCCGACGGCCAGCAACGGGACGAAGACTTCAACTGGACCTCCGTGCTCACCAGCCGTATGGGCCACGCCGGCGTCACCTGTCTCGATTGCCACGACCCGCACTCGAACAAGACCATTCTCCCAACGAGCGACAACAGCCTGTGCTTGCAGTGCCACGCCGCCCCGGGCCGTCCGCAGCCCAACGGCACCCGCGCCACGGTGATCGATCCGCTCGCCCACTCCCGCCATGCCGCCGGTAGCACGGGTAATCAGTGCGTATCCTGCCACATGCCCACCACCACCTACATGCAGCGCTCTCCGCGCCATGACCACGGCTGGCTGCGGCCCGATCCGCTCATGACGAAAGAGCTCGGCATCCCCAATGCGTGCAACCGCTGTCACATCGATAAGGATACCGATTGGGCCATCAAGACCACCGAGGAATGGTATGGCGCGAGCCTCAATTCCCTCCAACGCGCCCGCACTCGCGCTATCGCCTCCGCCCAAGCCAACCAACCCGGCGCTCCCGCTGCGCTGCTCGTCGAACTCGCCCGTGAAGAAGTCCCCGCCTGGCGGGCGACGCTCCTCGACTTACTCATTCCCTTCGAACGTACGGCCCCGGTGATCGCCGTGGCCCAGACCGCGCTCACCGCCCGCGACCCCTTGGAGCGCGCCGCCGCCGTCCGCCTGCTCAACGGCCACGCTCCGTCCCACGACCGCCTCCACGCCCTGTTGCAGGATCCCGTCCGCCTCGTCCGGCTCGACGCCGCGTGGGCGTTGTCAGCCGAGTTGCCCGCCGATTCCGCGTCGCGCCGCGAACTCGACGCCTACTTCGCCCTGTCGCTCGACCAGCCCGGCGGCCAGCTCCGCCTCGGCCAAGATTTCGCGAACCGTCGCCAATATCCCGCCGCCGAGAAGGCCATGAAGCTCGCCGCCCAGTGGGACCCCCATTCGCCCGGCATCTACGAGGCCCTCGGTTTCGTGCACAACGCTCAGGGTGCCGCGCAACCCGCCGCCGCCGCCTTCTTCCGCTCCTCGCAGCTCCAGCCCAACGACGCCCCCGCCGCCTACCGCGCCGCCCTCGCCTTTTCCGAAGCCCGCCAACCGGCCGACGCCGAGATGGCTTTCCGCCAAGCGATCCAGCGCGACCCGCGCTTCGACCGTGCGTGGTATAATCTCGGCCTCCTCCTCGCCCAAACCAACCGCCTCCCCGCCTCCATCGACGCACTGCGCAAAGCCGAGGCCCTCGCCCCCGCGTCTCCTGATTATCCCTACGCGCTCGCCACCGTTTTCCTCCGCACCGGCGACCGCGCGGGCGCTCAGGCCGCCGCCCGGCGCACCCTCACCCTCGATCCGTCGCGCACCGACGCCCGCCAGCTCCTCGCAGCGCCTTGATTCGTGAAACGTCTCGCGCTCCAAAGCGTCCAGCCCCCATGACGTCCCTCCTTCGTCCCCTCGTCGCTGCAGTACTCGTAGCGCCGCTACTCCCCATCGCCGCCGATCCGGCCAAAGCGCCCAGCCTTCTCGAACAACGCTTTCACCAACTCGACGCCAACCACGACGAGAAACTAACGCGCGCAGAAGCCGGGAACGCCGCGTGGTTTGACCGGATTGACCGCGCCAAGCGCGGCGTGGTCACGCTCGAGCAGATTCGCTTGGTCGCCGGATGGCTCGACCCCGAACGCGCTGGACGTTTGCGGGATGCCCTCGGCGCTTCACCGGCGATCACACCGCCGCTGCCGTCCGCCACCGCACCCACCGCACCAGCCTCCCCGCGCGAGGGACCCAAGATACTCAAGCCCTCCGAAGCGGGCGTCGGTCGCCTTGTCGCCGATCTCACCTTTACCGACCTCGACGGTAAGACTGGCCGCCTCTCGAACTATCGCTCCGCGAAAGCCCTCGTGATCGCGTTTACGAGCACAACGTGTCCCATCACCATGAAATCGACCGCGAGTCTCGGCCGGCTCGAAAAAGAGTTCGCCGCGCGCGGCGTCGCCTGCCTCTTCGTCAACCCGACCGCCACCGACACCGTCGCCGACATTCGTTCCGCCCTCCGCGAACACGGGCTCGCCGGCCGATACGTCCACGACCGCGACCACACACTCGCCACCGCGCTCGATGCGAAAACCACGGCCGAAGTCTTCGTCCTCGATGCCGCGCGCACCTTGGTTTATCGCGGCGCCCTCGACGACCAATACGGCGTCGGCTACAGCCTCGACGCGCCGCGCCACACCTACGTGCGCGCTGCCCTTACCGCCCTGCTCGCCGGAAAACGCCCGCTCGTCGCTGCGACTGACGCGCCCGGTTGCACCCTCGATCTCCAGCTCGCCGCGCTCGCTTGGCCGGCTGCGCCGACGTCCGCTCCCGCTGCGCAAAGCAACCTCACTTACCACAACCGGATCTCGCGCCTCGTGCAAAACAACTGTCTCGAGTGCCACCGGGACGGCGGGGTCGCCCCCTTCAGCCTCGCGACGTATGAGGACGTGCGCTCCCACGCCGGCATGATGCGCAAGCAGGTCGGCCGCGGTGCCATGCCACCGTGGTTCGCCGCCCCGTCTGCCCCCGGCGAATCGATCCACTGGAGCAACGATCGTTCGCTCGCTGCCGCCGACAAAGCCGACCTCCTCGCGTGGCTCGCGGGGGACAAACCGATCGGCAATGCGGCCGACGCGCCCCTGCCCCGCACATTTCCCCCCGGCTGGTTGATCGGCACGCCTGACACCGTCCTCCAGTTCCCCAAGGCCGTCGCGATTAAGGCCGACGGCGTGATGCCCTACCAGACCATCCGCGTTGAAACCAATTTTACCGAAGACAAATGGGTGCAGGGTTACGAAGTTCAACCAACTGCCCGCGCCGTCGTGCATCACGTGATCGTGCGGGTCCATCCGCCCGGCGAGCAAGCACGCGGCAAGCGCGACGCGGGCGGCGAAGAACGCGACGGCTTCTTTGCCGCGTATGTGCCCGGCAATACGTCCTCGATTTTCCCACCCGGCTTCGCGAAAAAAATCCCCGCCGGCTCCACCTTGAGTTTTCAGATGCACTACACGCCAAACGGCAAGGCGACCAACGACCAAACGAAACTCGGCCTCATTTTCTCGCCGGCACCGCCGCAGCACGTCATTCAGGTCGCCGGACTCGCCAATCCTCGTCTCAACATCCCACCCGGTAACGCCCACCACCCCGAGACCACAGCCATCACGCTGCCGACCGCCGTGACGCTGCTGAGTTTCACCCCACACATGCACGTCCGCGGTAAAGCCGCCCGCTACGAAGCGGTCCTGCCCGACGGCACGCGCCGTCGCCTGCTCGATGTGCCCGCCTACGATTTCAACTGGCAACTCCAATATCGCCTCGCCGAGCCGATCCCGCTCCCGCGCGGCACCCGCCTCATCTACACGGCATGGTATGACAACAGCACCGGCAATCCCGCCAACCCCGATCCCACCAAAACCGTGCGCTGGGGCCCGCAGACATTCGACGAAATGATGCTTGGTTACGTCGAATATTTTGTGCCCGAGCGAGGCACCCTCGCCCAATCTTCCCCATGAAACTCCCCTTCGTCCGCTGCTGCGCCCTGCTTGTTCCGATCTTCGTGTCCCTTTTCGCGGCGGAATCACCGCCGCGGCCGAACATTTTGCTCATCGTCGCCGATGATCTCGGTTACCACGACGTCGGCTTCCAAGGTGGCCGCGATATTCCTACGCCGCACCTGGATCGCCTCGCCGCCTCTGGCATCCGTTGCACCGATGGCTACGTCTCCTACCCCGTGTGCAGTCCCTCGCGCGCCGGAATTCTCACTGGCCGTTACCAACAACGCTTCGGCTACGAATTTAACCCCAAATGGGACGCCACCGCCGCCACCCACGGCCTACCACTCTCCGAAACCACCCTCGCCGATTCGCTCCGTTCCGCCGGCTATACGACTGGGGCCATTGGCAAGTGGCATCTCGGCGCCCACCCGCAATTTCACCCGAACCGCCGCGGCTTCGACGAATTCTTCGGTTTCCTCGGCGGTGGCCACCGCTATCTTCCTGGCTCCATCGTCGAAGTTGAGGTGGGAGCGGGTAAGAAGGGCACCACCAGTGGCGACGCGGAACAGGCCTCTCCCCTCTTACGCAATACCACGGCCGTCCCCGAGGTCGGCGAACTCACCACGCGCCTCGGCGAAGAGGCCGCCGCTTCCGTCACCCGCCACGCCCGCAACGCGAAACCGTGGTTCCTCTATCTCGCTTTCAACGCGCCCCACACTCCGCTCCAAGCCCGTGAGGATATGCTGAAAAAATTCGCGGCCATCGCCGACGCCCGCCGCCGCACCTACGCGGCCATGGTCGCCACCGTCGACGAAGCCGTGGGCCGCATCGTCACCGCCCTTGAGGCCGCCGGCCAACGCGAACGCACGCTCATCTTCTTCATCTCCGACAACGGCGGTCCGATGACCAAGCGCAACGCCAACGCCTCCGTTAACTCTCCCCTGCACGGACAAAAAGGCGACGTCTTCGAAGGCGGCATCCGCGTCCCCTTCCTCGTCTCCTGGCCCGCCCGTATCCCTGCTGGCCGCACGTATACGCAACCCGTCATCTCCCTCGATATTTTACCCACCGCCCTCGCCGCCGCCGGAGCCACGCGCGCTGCCGCACTCGCGCCCCTCGACGGCACCGATCTCCTTCCCTTCCTCACCGGAAAGAACGACTCCGCCCCCCACGCCCGGCTCTTCTGGCGGATGGACGGGGGCGAAGCTTTCGCCGTGCGCGAGGGCCAGTGGAAGTGGCTGCGCACCTATCAAAACGCCCCGCAACTCTTCGACCTCGCCACCGACCTCGGCGAATCCCGCGACCTCGCCAGCGCTCGCCCCGAAATCGCCGCGCGCCTCGCCGCCGCCTCCGCGGAATGGAACCGCGACCTCATCGCCCCGGCCTTCGGTAACAATCCTTTCGGCGGCCTCATCAATCGCACCGGTCTAGAGAAAAACCCCGCACCCTAGTTTCGCTCCCGATTCCACCCCGTTTTCCCCCTCACCCCATGCGCCTCTGCGCCTGTATTTTCCTCTTCGGCACACTCCTTGTTGGTCGCGCTGCCGACCGTCCCAACATCGTCATCCTCTATGCCGACGACATGGGTTACGGCGATCTCGGCATCCAGAATCCTGATTCAAAGATCCGCACGCCTCACCTAGACCAATTGGCGTGCGACGGTCTGCGCTTCACCGACGCCCACAGTTCTTCCGGGATCTGCACACCCAGTCGCTATGCGCTGCTCACCGGCCGCTTCCATTGGCGAAAATTCCACAAGATCGTCGACAGTTTTGGTCCACCCGTGTTCGACGCCGCCGAACTCACCCTCCCCGAGATGCTCAAGGAAAAAGGCTATCGCACCGCGTGCATCGGCAAGTGGCACCTCGGTTGGAATTGGGACGCCATCAAGCGTCCTGACGCGAAACCCACCCCAGTATCCGGCTACGCATCCGCCGACTTCGACTGGACCAAGCCCATCCCCGGCGGCCCGCGCGATCACGGCTTCGACTACTATTTTGGTGACGACGTGCCCAATTTCCCTCCCTACGCTTGGTTTGAGAACGACCGCGTCATCACCATCCCCAGCGTCCCGTTGGTCACACCGCCCAAGACCGCCGAAGGCGCTTGGGAAGCGCGCCCGGGCCCCATGACCTCCGGCTGGGATTTTACCGCCGTCATGCCGCGACTCACGGAACGGGCGGTCGCCTGGCTCGGTGAGCAGCAGGGAAAAACCGAACCGTTCTTCCTCTATTTCTCCTTCACTTCACCGCACACACCGATCGTACCTTCGGCCGAATTTTCGGGGAAATCCCAAGCTGGCGGTTACGGCGACTTCATGGAACAGACCGACGCCACCGTGGGCCGCATCCTCGCGGCGCTGACCGCGCACGGTTTCGCCGACAACACGATCGTCATTTTCTCCGCCGATAACGGCCCCGAACACTACGCCTACCCGCGTATCCAGAATTTTCAGCACCGGAGCGCCGGTCCGCTCCGCGGCCTAAAGCGCGACCTCTGGGAAGGTGGCCATCGCGTTCCGTTCATCGTGCGCTGGCCCGGGGTCGTTCCCCGCGGGCGGGTCAGCCCCGCGCTCATCAGCCAGGTCGATATCATGGCGACCCTTGCCGCCATCACGGGCTTCCCCCTGCCGGCTAACACCGCCCACGACAGCCACAACTTGCTCAAGGTGTGGAAATCCGACGCCCCAAGTCCCCGCCACACCATCGTGCACAACACGAACGCCAACGGCTACGCTCTCCGCCACGACCAGTGGCTGCTCGTCGCTACAAAAACCGGCGCCATCAGCAAAGTCCCCGCCGGCTTCGACGCGGCCCATGACTACATCGCGCACGATCAACCGGGGGAACTCTTTGATCTCTCCCGCGATCTGGCCCAACGCGACAATCTCTACACTCGGCAGCCTGAAAAAGTCGCGGAGCTCCGCGCGCTCCTTGAACAAGTCCGAGCAAAAGGCCAGGTGCGTTGAGCCGGGTCAGTCCCGCCAGTTTCCATTTCCCCTATGTCCCTCCTCCGCCTCTGCATTGTTTCCTGCGCGCTCGTGGCAACCGCCTTCGCCGCCGAAACCCGCCGGCCGAACATCTTGTTCATTCTCGTCGACGATCAGTCGCCGCTGGACCTCAAAGCTTACAATCCGAGATCTCCCCTGCACTCGCCCAACCTCGATCGCCTGGCCGCCCAAGGCATGGTGCTCGACGGCGCGTATCACATGGGCTCATTCATCGGCGGGGTCTGCACGCCGTCGCGCCACATGATCATGAGCGGCCGCACCGTGTGGCATTTGCCGATCGGACCGGGCGCCGCCGCCCATTGCCCGCCCAATCTCCTTCAAAACACTCTTCCTGCCGTCTTCAATCGCGCCGGCTACGACACGATGCGCACCTGCAAGCTGGGCAACAGTTACGAGGCGGCCAACCAGCTCTTCACCGTGCGCAAGGACGCCTCCAAACGCGGCGGGACCGACGAAACCGGTAGCGCGTGGCACGGCGAACAGGTGCTCGCTTATCTCCAAAATCGCGAGGCCACGAAAGACCGTGATCCGTTTCTCATCTATTTTGGCTTCTCGCACCCGCACGACACGCGCGACGGCCAGCCCGCCCTCCTCGCGAAATATGGCGCGACCAACCACACCGACGCGACGACGCTCCCGCCCGCGCATCCCAAGCAACCCGCCCTTCCCGAAAACTATTTGCCCGCCCATCCCTTTCCGCACGGCCATCCCGGTCTCCGCGACGAGGTCGCCGTGAGCGGCGTCTGGGAGCGCCGCGACGAGCGCACGATCCGCAACGAGCTCGGCCGCGAATTCGCCTGTGCCGAGGCCATCGACGTCCAAGTCGGGCGCGTCCTCACCAAGCTCGAAGCCATGGGCGAGCTCGACAACACCTACATCTTTTACACTGCCGATCACGGCATCGCGATCGGTCGCCACGGCTTGCAGGGAAAACAGAATCTCTACCAACACACGTGGCGCGTCCCCTTCATTGCCAAGGGGCCCGGCATCAAGCCCGGTACCCGCGCCGAGGGAAACACCTACCTGCTCGATGTGCTCGCCACCCTCTGCGATTTCGCTGGTATCGACGCACCCCCGAGCAACGAGGGCCTCAGCTTCCGTCCCGTGCTCGAGGGCAAAAAACACTTCGTGCGCGACGTCGTCTACGGTGTCTACAACGGCGGCACGAAGCCCGGGATGCGCAGCGTGAAGCAGGGTGACTGGAAACTCGTGAAGTTCGATGTCCTCGGCGGCACCGTGCGCGAAACCCAACTCTTCAACCTGCGTGAAAACCCGCACGAATTCTTGGAACAGCATCACGCGCCCGCACTCATCGCACTCACCGGCGTCACTCCTACCGCCCACCAGCGCAACCTCGCCACCGATCCGCGCCACGCTGCGAAACTCGCTGAACTGGAAGCCCTGCTGCTCTCTGAAATGCGCCGCCTCGACGACCCGTGGCGCCTGTGGGATCAACCTACTGACGGGCTCACGCCGCCGCCGGAAGCGCCCGCCACGAAGGGGAAGAAGCAAGTCAAGAACTGACGCCTACCTCTCGATCGCCACCAAAAATTGACCGCTTCTTTCCCATGCGCTCACGCCGAATTTTATCCACCCTCCCCTGGCTGCTTACGTTCGCCGCCCAGCTGCCCGCGGCGACTCCACCGACCCGCCCCAACATCATTATCATTCTCACCGACGACCAGGGCTACGGTGATCTCGGGTGCTATGGCAGCCCGACGATCCGCACGCCGCACCTTGATCGCATGGCCGCCGAGGGCGTGCGGTTCACCGATTTCTACTCCGGGGCCGAAGTCTGCACACCGAGCCGCACCGCGCTCCTCACGGGCCGTTAGCCCCTGCGGAGCGGGATGGCGGGAAACCGCCGCGTACTCTTTCCCAATTCCGCCGGCGGTCTGCCGCCGGCCGAGGTCACGCTCGCCGAAGCGCTCAAAGCCCGCGCCTACACCACCGCCCATATCGGCAAGTGGCACCTCGGCATTCACGCCGGCTCTCGTCCGCAGGATCAGGGCTTCGAGTCCACCTTCGGCCTGCCGTATTCAAACGATATGGATGCCCGCCCGGGCATCACCGCCAAGGACCGCTTCAGCGCTCATCCGCCGGCCGACGGTTGGAACGTCGTACTCCAGCGCAACGGCGAGGTTATCGAGCGTCCCGCCGATCAAACCACCCTCACTAAACGCTACACCGGGGAAGCCCTCCGCGTGATCACCGCGGCCAAAGATAAACCTTTTTTTATCTACCTCGCCCACTCGATGCCCCACACGCCGCTCTTCGCATCGCCGGCCTTCAAAGGCAAAAGTCCCCGCGGAATCTACGGAGACGTGATTGAGGAGATTGACTGGAGCACGGGAGAAATTCTCGCCGCCCTCCGCCGCGCCGGCCTCGCCGAAAACACGTTCGTCTTCTTCACGAGCGACAACGGCCCCTGGCTCACCGAGGGAGCCCAGGGCGGCAGCGCCGGCCCGCTCCGCGAGGGCAAAGGCAGCACGTGGGAAGGCGGCATGCGCGTCCCCGGTATCGCGTGGATGCCCGGACGCGTTCGCCCCGCGGTGACCAGCGAACCCGCCAGTTCGCTTGACTTGTATCCGACCGCTCTCGCCCTCGCCGGCGCTCCCACTCCCACCGGCCTCGCGCTCGACGGCCTCGATCTGCTGCCGCTGCTCGTCGGGCAACGCGCGCTGCCCGAGCGCCCGTATTTTTTTTACCGCGGCACGGAGCTCTTCGCCTGCCGGCTCGGCGAGTGGAAGGCCCACTTCCGCACTCAGAGCGGCTACGGCCAGCCCCAACCCGACGTCCACACCACGCCATTGCTCTTCCGCTTGCCCCACGATCCCTCGGAAAAATACGACGTCGCAGCCACCCACGCAGACGTGCTGACACGAATTGCCAGCGCCGTCACCGCCCACCGCGCCACCATCGTCCCGATCGAACCGCAGTTGAAATAGCTGCTCCCCTCGCAGGGTCCGTCGGCCGTCCGGCGCTGCTCCGCAAGGGCCCGCGGTCACGCGTGCGCATCAGCACAGTGGAGAGGTGAGCCGTCGCTTGCCCTCTGGCCGCTCAGTACTCGCGCTTCGATTCAACGCCCGGCCTCGGCACCGGATACTTGCCATCGGCGCCTAGCTGCAGCGGAGACGGTCCATCCATCGTCAGCGTATCGACCCCCGGCGCAAACTCGTGTTCGCAGTTCAGCATTTGATCGAACGTGATGATCTGACCCGTGTGCGCGGCCATGCGGCCCATCGAAGCAACCAAGCTGGCCTCCGCACCCCGCTTGACCTCGTTGTAGGGCCGGTCCTGGCGAATCGCGGCGACGAGGTTGTCCCATTCCAGCTGTTGCGGATTCTTTTCCGGCTGCGGAAACGCCCAACGCAGATTTTTGTCCGCAAGGTCGATCGGGTCCTTCGCAGTCAAGATGCGAGGGACTTTCTGGCCGTTATAGATCCGCACTTGCCCGGGATGGTGAGATCGCGTCGTAATAACGGCCGAGCCCTTGGTGCCATGCGCATAGCTGGCGAATTCATTGTGCACGCCGGGCATGTTGCGCCCTTCGTAGTAGAGCTTGGCTCCGTCGGGATAGGTGTATTGGACCGAATAGGTGTCGAAGTTCTGATCGAGGGAATCGCCGCGATAGTGCCGGCCACCGATCGCCATCGCCTCCACGGGCCATGCGTCCTTCATCCAGGAGCACTCGTCGATTTGGTGGATGTAGTAATCGGAGAACACTCCGCCGCTCAGCCACAAGAAAGCGTGGAACTTGGATATCTGATACATCAACTCCGAGATACCCTCGGGCTTGGGCGGGGCCGTGCCGCCCCCTGAGCCCATCCGATAGGCCCGCATCGAAACGATATCGCCGATCTCGCCATTGCGGATGCGTTGATAGAGCTCCTTGCGCCCCTCGCAGTGGCGGACCATCAGACCGACGCCCACCTTGAGACTCTGCTCCTTCGCCTTCTCACCGAGGGCGATCATGCGGCGCGTCGTAGGTCCGTCCACCGACACGGGTTTCTCCATGAACACGTGCAGCCCCTTGGCAATTGCGTGCTGGAACATCACCCAACGAAAGGCCGGTGGCGTCGCGAGGATGACCACGTCGCCCGGCTTCAAGCAGTCCATCGCTCCCTTGTAGCCGTCGAAACCGATGAACTGCCGCTCCGCCGGCACCTCAATCCGGGCCGTCTGCTGAGCATGCTGTTTCGTGAGACGCTCGAGCGACGCTTTCAATTTCGCGGGAAACACGTCCGCCATCGCCACGAGTGTGATGGGGCCGCTCGTCGTCGAGAGCGCTTGACCCGCCGCCCCGGTGCCACGGCCACCACACCCCACGAGCGCAACGCGGATCAGGTCGCTCCCGGCCGCATGCACGTGCGGCAGGGCAACACCAGCCAGCGCCGACACCGCGGCGACCTGACCTGATTGCTTGATAAAATCGCGACGCGTTAACACCAGCGAGGAGGAATCATTCATGAAATGAGCGGTTTGGGGGTTAAGGAGAGAGCGCCGCCCTAGCGGCGAAACGCAGAATCTTCAGAGGAGAACGCGGCAGCAGGACTGTGGTCCATTGCTCTGTGGCGGCGAGAAAGATCAGAAAAAGAATTCCATCCAGATACCATCGGCTTTCCGGCGAGCACGGGCACGCTCCCAAAATCAGGCCGCCCCAATCCGTGAAGAAGTGCCGTTCGCCACCTGCAAGGGCCGGCCGAGCGACTGCGACCTCCGCCCAACCGGTCTTGCCGGCAAAGTAATCCGCCGCGAGCATCCCCTCACCAAAGTTTTCCCCGTCCCCACCGCGACCAATCCGTGAAACATCCCCATCTTATTGTTCTGCTCACCGTGTTCAGCTCTCTGCTCGGCAGCGTGCACGCCGCCACGCCGCCGAAGAAATTCAACGTCCTCCTCATCGCCGTCGATGACCTCCGCGACACCCTCGGCTGCTACGGTAACACCGACGTCCAGACGCCCCACATCAACCGCCTCGCCGCCCGCGCCGTCCGCTTCGACCGGGCTTACGTGCAATACACGGTCTGCAATCCCAGTCGCAGTTCGTTCCTGACCGGTCTGCGCCCCGACCAAACCGGCGTCACCGACAACCGCACCATGCTCCGGGATCGTCTGCCCGATATCATCACGTTGCCCCAACTCCTCAAGGAGGACGGTCGCCACGCGGCCGCCTTCGGCAAAATCTTTCACCTCGGTGGCGGTCGTGATGATGCGCTCCGCGCAAGCTGGATGGACCTGCCGCGCTCCTGGCACACCGCGCAGTCGTTCGCAGCGACACCTCTCGGCCGGACGAAACTCGCGGGCCGCGATCTTACGCAAGGGAAGTTAAACTGGTGCAACTGGGGCGCCATGGACGGCGACGACGATGACCAACCCGACGGCCAAATCGCCCGCGCCGTCAGCGCCGAGATCGCAAGGCTCGGCGAACGCCCGTGGATCATCGGCGCCGGTTTCATGAAGCCACACGATCCCTTCGTCGCGCCGAAACGCTATTTCGATCTGTATCCGGAAGGCTCGCTCGCACTGCGTCGTCCACCCAGCGATCAGACGCCCGCACCGCCTCTGGCCGTCGGTTTAGGTGAACTCGGTTCTGCCTTCGACACGTTCACCGTTCGCGAGCGCCACGAATTTCTCCGCGCCTATTACGCCTGCACTTCCTACGTGGACGCACAGGTCGGTCGTGTGCTCGCCACGCTCGACCGGCTCCAGCTCTGGGAAAACACCATCGTCATCTTCCTCGGTGATCACGGTTATCACCTTGGCGAGCGCGCATGGTGGAATAAGAACACCCTCTTCGAACGCAGCTGCCGCGCTCCCTTCCTCATCGCCGCACCCGGCATGAAACCCGGCGTCGCCCGCGGACTCGTCGAGTTCGTCGATCTTTACCCAACCGTCGCCGATCTCTGCGGACTCACGCCGCCAAAAAACCTCGCCGGCCAGAGCCTTCGCGCGCTCCTCCACGATCCCGCGTCGCCCGGCAAACCCGCCGCCTTTACGCTCGTCACGCGCGGCAATGCCCGCGGCGATTCGATCCGCACCGACCGCTGGCGCTTCACCCGCTGGAGCGATGGGGCCGTCGAACTCTACGATCATGCGACTGATCCCGAAGAAGATCGCAACGTCGCTTCCACCCAACCCGACATCGTCCGCGATCTGCGCCGCCAACTCTCGGCCGCCCTCGCGAGCCCGTCCGCTCCCTAGCTCTCGTGGCCCTTTCAATGAAAACCCCCGCCGTCCTCTCCGTTCTCGCCCTCGCGCTCCTCGTGCTCGTCACCCGCGCCGACGCCGCCGCTGCTCGCAAGCCCAACGTCCTCTTCATTTGTATCAATCTTTGCAAAAGTTCGTGCGCAATTGCGAAGGGGCCCAATGATTTCCCCTGGCTCATTCATTTGTGCGGCACGGGATCGAGCTGCAGAATTGCGCAAGGAAATTGAGCCCTGCGGGTGACGCGAACCCCATCACGGAAATAAGGTAGGAAAATTTTATTGGTAGGAGCATTTCTCGGAGAAGACCCCACTCGCTTGACGTGGTGCCGGTCGTCCGGCCTAGTGCGAGGCCAACTGATTCGGGACTGGACCAAACGCGATGCCCACACGGTTGATCGGAAGGCGGAGGTGGGTTGGGAAATTTTCTTACCCACAAAATTTTCCTACCTTTACTCCGGTGCTGCGCTCATCGGGACCCGTCAATCAATGCGACGACGTGCGTGAACTTACGCAAGAATTGATACGAGCTAAAAAATTTAGCCGCCGATTCGACGCGCCGCGCGCCACTCACCGCCGAACTCGACGCCCAGATCAAAGCCACCGGCTACATTGTCCCCGCCGACACGGATCAACCGGGCGCGAGCTCCGGCAAAGCCGCGAAGAAAAAAAACAAGACGAAGTAGCCCTAGCGCGGCGAGCCGACCAGAACGGAACCGACCGCACACTTACTGCTTCTTCTTCGCGTTCTTCGCGCGATCGGCGTCGCGGGCGGCGGAACGGCCGGTGAGCGGCCAGTGAGGATCGTCAGTGCGAGCGGCCTTCATGAAGGCCTCGGCGCGGGCGACAATGTCGGGCTTGGCCGCAGCGAGGTTTTTCGTTTCCGCGAGGTCGGTCGCGAGATCGTAGAGTTCGAGCGGCTCTCCGGGGCCATTGCGCACGGCCTTCCAGTCGCCGAAACGGACGGCTTGGAGAGGCTTGTTGGTCTCGTGGAGTTCCCAGTAGAAATAATCGCGCTTCGGTGCCTCGCCGCCTTTGAGAAACGAGACGAGCGAAAGCCCGTCGGTTTTGTAACCTGCAGGGAGCTGGGCGCCGGCCAGCTCGGCGGCCGTCGGCAGAAAATCCCAGAACGCCCACGGTCCGTCAGCGACGCGACCGGCCGGAACGACTCCAGGCCAGCGTGAGATCGCAGCCTGGCGCAAAGCGCCTTCGTAAAGCGCGCGCTTGTAGCCGCGCAGGCCGTTGCCCGCTTGGTCGAAGAGCTTGCCCATCGCAGAGCTCGGCTCGAAAGAGGAACCGTTGTCACCGGCGAGCATGACGAGCGTGTTGTCGTCGAGCTTGAGTTCGGCGAGCAAGTCGAGGAGTTGGCCGACGTCGCGATCGAGGCGGGTGACTTGCGCTGCATAGGCCTTCTGCTGCGCGGGCCATGGCTTGTCGGCATAGATCCCGAGGTCGTCGATCTCATGCGTTCCGTGCGGCAGCGTGATCGCGTAGTAGAGGAAAAAGGGCTGATCTTTTTTGGAGCGGACCCACTTCAGGACATCGGCCTGGATCACGTTTTGAGCGTAGAGCGGACCGACGCCCTTACCGGTGTTGCCCGGTAAATCGAAACGCACGCCGTCGTTGTAAAGAAACTCGGGGAAATACGAGTGCGCGTGGCGCTGGCAGTTGTAACCGAACTGATGATCGAAGCCTTTCTTCAGCGGACTGCCGGTCGTGTCGAACATCCCCATGCCCCACTTGCCCATGACGGCCGTGGCATACCCGGCAGTTTTGAGGATCTGCGCAACCGTCACCGTATTGGCCGGGAGCGGCAGCTGGCCCTCGACGGGGACTTCCCAATTGCCGCGCACCGGCGAATGCCCCGTGTGCAGTCCGGTCATGAGCGAGGTGCGGGACGGCGCGCAGACCGTCGTGCCGCAAAACGCCTGGGTGTAGCGCGTGCCCTCGCGCGCCATGCGGTCGAGGCGCGGGGTCTGGATGAGCTTTTGCCCGTAGACACCGACGTCACCCTGCGCGAGATCGTCGCTGAGGATGAAGATGATATTGGGCCGAGCAGGCGTCGCGGCGTGCAACCACGAGCACGCACCGAACAGGATGAAACCGAGGACCGGGCGGAGGGAAGGGTTCATGATGGGTGCAGAGACCAAAAGCAGAACGAGTGAGCAGCGCGCGAAGAAAATTTCCTGACCGCAAACGAGAGAAACCAAAAAAACTCGGCGACGGAGATAGGGCAAAGGTAATCATTTCGAAGCACCGGATTGTGACACGGCCGGTCATCACCGTGTCCGCTGTGCATACTCCAAACCAAACGGAGCTCTGGCGGTGACGCGCCCAACGCCAGCCAACGACTCGACTTCACGCTGCGACCGACTCGCCTTTAGAGAAAACGTCGTTTGATTCGCAGGGCATGTCCACTTCGGCGAAATCCAGTCCGCCCGCACCGCTCTTCAACTGGCTCGACCATCGGGCCACCGGCGTCCTCTGCCATCCCACCTCTTTTCCGAGCGCCCATGGCATCGGGGTGTTCGACGACGGCGCCGGGCGGTTTCTCGATTTTCTCCACGATGCGGGCTTCAAATACTGGCAGGTGTGCCCACTCGGGCCCACCGGCTACGGCGATTCGCCTTACCAGTGCTTCTCCTCCTTCGCGGGCAACCCCTATCTGATCGATCCGACGGCGTTGGTTACCGCCGGGCTGCTACCAATGTCAGCCCTCGACGGCCTGCGCGCACTGGATGCACAAGCCGTCGATTTCGGCGCGCTCTACCAAGTCAAACGACCGCTCCTTTTTGCCGCCCATGCCGCGTGGATCAATCAGGCTAGGCCGCCCCTCCCTTACGGTGACTTCCCGCGCTTTCAGGCCGACAACGCGCACTGGCTCACGAGCTACGCTTTGTTTTCCGCGCTCAAAGATCACCATGAAGGCCGTCCGTGGTGGGAATGGACGGCCGACACGCGGTCCCTCGCCAGCGCGCAAAAGTCTGCGGTCGCCCAACTCGTCGCCACCCGGGCCGAAGCCTACGCGTTCATCCAATATTTTTTCTTCGGGCAGTGGCAGGCGCTCCGCACTCGCGCCTCGCAACTGGGTATTTCCATCATCGGCGATACCCCGATCTTCACCGCGCTCGACAGTGCGGACGTGTGGGCGAGTCCGCACCTCTTCCAGCTCGACAAGAAAACGCTGCGCCCCACCGCCGTCGCGGGCGTGCCTCCGGATTATTTTTCGGCCGACGGACAGCTCTGGGGTAACCCGCTCTATGATTGGGCGGCCCATGCCGCCGACGGCTACACTTGGTGGCTCGATCGTCTGCGCGCAAACTTCGCACTGTGCGATGTCGTGCGCCTCGACCATTTCCGCGGCTTCGATGCCTACTGGGCAATTCCGGCCAGCGCCCCGACCGCGCGCACGGGCAGCTGGCAACCGGGTCCGGGCATCGATTTCTTCAAGAAAGTTCGTCGCGCGATGCCCGCTGTGAAACTCATCGCCGAAGACCTCGGCGAACTTTCTCCGTCCGTCGTCACGTTGCGGGAAGCCACCGGACTTCCGGGTATGGCCATTCTCCAATTCGCTTTCGGCGGCGATGCGAAAAACCTCTATCTTCCGCACAACCAGCGCGCCAACAGCGTCGTTTATCCCGGCACGCACGACAATGACACGACGCTCGGCTGGTATGCCACCACGGACGAAAAGGCGCGCGATCACGTCCGACGTTATTTTCGTGTGAGCGGTCAGGATGTCGGCTGGGACTTTGTCCGCGCGTCCTTCGCCTCCGTCGCCAATGTCGTCGTCATTCCTTTGCAGGATCTCTTCAGCCTCGGTTCGTCCGCCCGTATCAACAGCCCGGGGACGAGCCAGGGAAATTGGACTTGGCGTTACCGAGCCGAACAATTGCGGGCACTCCACGACGGTTCCGCGTCCTATCTCCGTCAACTCACGGCCCTCTACGGCCGCGACAGCAGTGCGATCGTACTGCCGGCGGGTTAAGCCCGCTTCGCCCGACCCCACGCACCCGCGGTCCACAGCCGCGCGCGATCCAGCCAAAGGTAGACGACCGGCACCGTGTAAAGCGTGAGCAATTGGCTCACAGCCAATCCGCCCACGATCGCGAGGCCCAGCGGGCGGCGCATTTCCACGCCTTCACCACTCGCCAGCACGAGCGGCAGCGCACCCAACAACGCCGCAAGATTTGTCATCAAGATCGGCCGAAATCGCAGCAGCGCCGCCTCATAAATCGCCTCGCGCGGCGCGATGGACCGGCTCCGCTCAGTCGCAAGAACACGACCAATGTTGCCGAAGCCAAAGAGGTCATCGGTGATGTCGAAGGTCGACTGTGCATTCTTGCCGACGACATGATCGACACTGGCGGCACAATTTGCAGCGCAGCCGAGTTGCTTTATGCGCGTGGCGCCAAAGAAGTATGGGCAATGGCAACTCACGGCGTGCT